>Ga0209992_10002812_pt1 | contig 15400 bp, 17 predicted proteins | sample 2SBtaG_2_FD_182564 | JGI IMG/M metagenome (GOLD analysis project Ga0209992, IMG submission 182564) | Deep subsurface microbial communities from Kolumbo volcano to uncover new lineages of life (NeLLi) - 2SBTROV12_ACTIVE470 metaG (SPAdes)... | ecosystem: Environmental > Aquatic > Marine >... | reverse complement strand
CAGTTAGATACCGCGACGACCAAGGAAAAGGGCAAACATTACGTCAATCTTGCAAAAGCTGCGCCAGACGCGCCTTTTCTTTGTCGCTAAGGCTTGCCGGTATATTTCCTTTGCGGCGGCGCACAAAGGCAATGCCCATGCCAATGCCCAGCAGCAACATCACCGGACCAGCCGCCCAAAGCGCTATATTGCTGCCGGTGGTTTTTGGCCGCAGCAGCACAAATTCACCGTACCGCGCCACCACAAAATCCAAAACCTCGGCGTCATCGTCACCGGCGACGATGCGTTCGCGCACCAAAAGCCGCAGATCACGGGCCAGCCCGGCATTGCTGTCGTCGATGTTTTCGTTGCGGCACACCAGACAGCGCAATCCCTTGGAGATCACCCTTGCACGCGCCTCCTGTTGCGCATCCGGCAATATTTCGTCCGGTTGCACCGCCCAAAGCGGCGCGGCGAGGAAGACGGTCAGAATAACCAATGCGCGCATGGTTTTCATTCTGCGGGTGTCGCCTGTGCCATCGGGGCCGCTTTTCGTTTTGCCCCCGCCGCCACGCGGTAGCGCCGGTCGGTCAAACTAAGCAACCCGCCAAGCGCCATAACAATCGCGCCAAACCAAATCCAGTTGGCAAAGGGTTTGACGTAAGACCGCACCGCCCAGCCACCGTTTTGTTGCGCATCACCAATCACCACGTAAACGTCCCGCGTGACGCCAATATCAATCGCAGCTTCCGTGGTCGGCATTCCGGCCACCGGATAAAACCGTTTTTCTGGCCGCAGATGCGCCACTTCTTTTCCATCAACCAAAACCGTGAAATCACCCTTTGTGGTGCGGTAATTTGGCCCCTGCAGATTTTCCACGTTGTTAAAGCGGATGTCATAGGACGTGACGGCACCCTGCAGCGCAAAAGTATCCCCGATGTGGGCAACACGGATATCCTCGGTTTCCCAGGCGGTGATCGCAGCGATCCCGAATATCGTCAGCCCAAGCCCCGCGTGGGCTGTGGCCTTGCCGATGTCAGCCCTTGGCAGATTGCCAAGGCGGCGCAGACTGTCCCCAAGCGGGATTTTACCAACCCGAACCCGCGTTGCCAGATCAATCAGCGCCCCCATCACCAGCCAAGCCGCCAGCGCCAAGCCAATCGGCGCCATCATCCGCCCACCTGTTTGCAGCACCCAAATCAGCAGACCCAGCGCCACAGACAGCGCCAGCGCACCGTAAAGCGGCCTGACGGTTTTGCCGATGTACGCTCGTTTCCACGGCAGCATCGCCCCAACGGGCAAAGCAATTGCAATCAGGATCATGAACGGTGTGAATGCGGTGTCAAAGAACGGTGCACCCACCGACAGTTTGCGCCCAAACGCCAGTTCGGCAATCAGCGGCCAAACGGTGCCGACAAAAACCACCAAAGCAGCGACAACCAGCAACACGTTGTTCAAAACCAGCCCGCTTTCACGGCTGATCACCGAAAATATCCCCTTGGAGGTCATAACCCCGCCACGGGCGGCAAACAGCGTCAGCGACCCGCCGATCGTAACGCCCCAAATCGCCAGAATGAACACGCCGCGGGTGGGATCATTGGCAAAAGCGTGCACTGAGGTGATCACACCGCTGCGCACGATAAACGTGCCAATCAGTGAAAACGAAAACGCCAGTATGGCTAACAATATAGTCCAGCTTTTCAGGCTTTCGCGCTTTTCAACTACAATGGCTGAATGCAGCAGCGCCGCCGCGATCAACCACGGCATGAAGCTGGCGTTTTCAACCGGATCCCAAAACCACCAGCCGCCCCAGCCCAGCTCGTAATAGGCCCACCAGGACCCAAGCGCGATGCCGATGGTCAGAAAAATCCACGCCGCCAGCGTCCAGGGCCGCACCCAGCGGGCCCACGCCGCATCGACCTTGCCCTCAATCAGCGCTGCAACCGCAAAACTGAACGACATGGAAAGACCCACATAACCCAGATACAAAAACGGTGGATGAAAGGCCAGTCCCGGGTCCTGCAACAGCGGATTCAATCCCTGTCCGTCCATGGGTGGAAATGCCAGACGTGCAAAAGGGTTGGATGTGAACAGCAAAAACGCAAAAAACGCCACCGCGATTGTCGATTGCACCGACAACACCCGCGCCTTCAGACTGGGCGGCAGGCCTCTTCCAAAAACCCCAACCATTGCCCCAAACAGCGTTAGGATCAGCACCCACAGCAACATTGATCCCTCGTGGTTTCCCCAGGTGCCGGAAATCTTGTACAACATCGGCTTGGCGGAATGAGAGTTTGCCACCACCACATTCAGGGAAAAATCAGAGACTACAAAGGCATAGGTAAGCGCGCCAAATGCCAGCAGGGTCATCAAAAACTGGACAATGGAAGCGGGCACCGCCATCTGCATCCAGCCGTTCCACCCTTTATACGCACCCACCTGCGGCACAACCATCTGTACGATCGCCACCATAAAGGCGAATATCAGCGCAAAATGCCCCAGTTCGGCTGTCATGGTAATCTCCCTGAAATCCTTGGGGGATCATAGGGATATGGCCGCCTAATTCAAATAACAATCCGTGTGATCTTCGGGGCCAATTGCCTCAGTTGGCGGTGGTGTTGCGCCATTCACTTAGGGCGGCATTGTCGTTTGATCTGTCGTTGACGGCCGGGGTCACGGGCAGCGGCTTTTGTGGTTTATAGGTGGGCAAACCCTTGCCGCCGCGAAAATAAAACATTTCGCGCGAGCCAAAATAAAATGAAACAATCGCCCCCAAAAGCCACCACAGGGGTTCGGGCACCAGCGAAAGCCCCTGCATGCGGATAGAAAAATGTTCCGGCGCGATCATGGCATAGGTGAACAGCCCCAGCGTGCCGATGGCCAGCGCCGGACGAGGCAAGCGGTTCAAACCATTGACAAAACGATCAAACCAGCCATCGCGGATATAGGCAAACTCGCTGCCAAATTCATCCAGCGCGCCCATATAGGCATCGTGGGACAGTGTCATTTTCTTGGTGGCGTTGGGTACAAAAACCTCTGCCACACCCTCGACCGCTGCGCCGATTTCTGACGTGGCGCGGGACAGGCCCAAAAGGCGCGTGATCAGCCCCATTTTGCTGTCCTTTCGGCGTGTTCGGCGCGGCTTAAGTGAAAGCGCGGATCAATGAATTCCTCGGCCCGGACAATCCAGCCACCTTTGCCACCGTTCTTACGCCGGGCATATTTTCGCGATTTCACCCGCCCGTCGGCCAAGGCATAGTAATAGTTGCGACGCGCAATACCGTAGGCGTCGGCAATATGATCCGGCGCCTGCCGGTAGGCCTCGTTGGCGGCCTTTACGGTATTTGGCCCGATCACCCCGTCCGCTGAAACGTTCTGTCCAAATTCGCGCAGCAATCGTTGCAGGATTTTTATCGCCCCTGCGCCCGCATTCACCTGCATGTCAAATACCGAGGCCTGCAAAACCTCCGGCAGGCGGTCGATTTTGGGCCGGATATAATAGTGTTTTAGAAAAATGTCGGTGGCCTGCTTTGCCGTCAGCTTCTTGACGTCTTTGGCCGTGATCCTGTTGTCCCCGTCCAGGTCAAGCCCCAGCCTTCGCATGGTGCCGATGGTCACGCCAAAATTGGTGGCTCCGCCGGGATCGTCCGGGTCATTCACATACCCGCCCTCGCGGCGCACGATATCCCGTGCAATTTCATCAACAGATTTCACCGCGATCACCCACAGCCGTTAAAACTGCCGGTAAAACTGCAATCAATTGATTAAAATTTTATCTAGCCACCGTCCTGTTCGCGAAAAACGCCCTGTTCCTTAAGCGCGTCCGCAACTTCTTTTGGCATATATTGCTCGTCGTGCTTGGCCAATATTTCGCTGGCCACAAAAACGTTATTCACCAGTTTTCCAGTGGCAATCATGCCGGTGCCTTCGCTGAACAAATCCGGCAAAATGCCGGTATAGGCAACGGCAATGGCCGCTCCGCCGTCTGTCACGTTGAACCTGATTGTCTCGCCCTGCCCACGTATCAACGAATCCACTTCCACCAGACCGCCTATGCGAAAAGTCTCGTTTGCCGGCGGCGGCGCTTCGGCCACCTGACTGGGAGAGCGGAAATAAGAGATGCCGTCCCTGAACGCGTAGCCAACCAACGCCGTTGCGGTGATCAAAAATACCACAGCCGCGCCAATCAGCTGCATGCGGCGCTTTTTCTTTAGTCCTGCCATATCAAATCCATATCAAATACTTATGGAAACAGGGGGGCCAACATCAGCCCCGCTGTCTCGTCCAGCCCAAGCATCAGGTTAGCGTTTTGCACCGCCTGCCCACTGGAACCCTTGGTCAGATTGTCCAGCGCCGAAAATACCATAACCCGTCCGGCTTTGCGATCCGCAATCACCCCAATGTGACAAAAATTGGACCCCCGCACGTGGCGGGTTGCCGGGGCTTCGCCCAGAGGCAAAACCACGATGAATGGCTCGTTGTTATAGCGATTTTTCAGCGTGTCGTGGATCGTCTCAGCCGCGCCACTGACATAAACAGTGGCCAGTATGCCTCTGTTTTGCGGCAATAAATGTGGAACGAAGGTCACGCAGACATCCCGCCCGGCGGCACGCGACAATTCCTGATCAAACTCCGCCAGATGCCGGTGCTTGGCCACATTATAGGCATGAAAACCCTCTGACACTTCAGAATGCAGCAAGCCTTCCTTTGCCGCACGACCCGCACCGGACACGCCGGTTGCCAAATTGATAATAATGTCGTCCGTATCGATCACATCGGCTTGAACCAGCGGCAAAACGCCAAACAGGCCTGTCGCCGCGTTGCACCCCGTGCCCGCCACAAGCCGGGCGGCCTTTATATCATCACGATAAAACTCGCTCAGCCCGTAAACCGCCGTTTTCTGCAACGCCGTTGCGCCGTGCGGTTGGCCATACCATTTGGCATAGATTTCAGGATCACGAAGCCGAAAATCAGCTGATAAATCAACAACTTTCACACTCTCTGGTAAAACCTTAATCACCTGCTGCGACGTGGCGTGCGGCAGCGCACAAAACACCAGATCAACACCCGAAAAATCAACCTCGTCAATCTTGCACAAGACCGGCAATTCAAGGTGGCGCAGATGCGGAAAAACCGCCGCCATGTCCATCCCGGCCTTGCGGTCCGCGCTCAGCGCCACAATTTCCATACCCGGATGGGTGGCGATCAGGCGCACCAATTCAGCGCCGGTATAGCCAGAGGCACCGAGAATCGCGATCTTGTGAATTTTGGACATTTGACGGCCTTAAGGAGGTACAGCGGGGGATGTAGGCGAAATTTCAGCTTTGTGCAATCACACGCTCTGAAATCGGATATCGTGCTTCAAAAATCGCACCGCCTGGGTGGTAACAGACGCCGCATCCCCAGTTGTCAAATACCGCCTTTTGACGCTGGGCCCGGCCATTTCCGGATGCCTTTCAAGATAATCAGAAAGGCTGTTGGCCACGATTTTGCCCTGCGAAAACACCTGCACGTCGTCACCAAGCGCTTTTTGAAAAATATCATGCATCAGTGGATAATGGGTGCAACCCAGCACCGCCGCGTCGGGCTTTGGCATCCGCCGCAGCAACGCCTCCACATGGGATTTCACCAACGCTTCGGCCAATATCACGTCGCCGTCCTCCAGAGCGTCCACCAAGCCACCGCAGGGCTGCGCCTCTACATCCACGCCGATGGCGCGAAACGCCAGTTCGCGCTGAAAAGCACGGCTGGCCACGGTTGCCGGGGTGGCAAACAGCGCCACATGATTGACGTTGACCTCCCGCGGGGCAGATTGATCGCCCCATCCGCGCTCGCTTAAGGCTTCAATCAGCGGGACAAAAACACCCAAAACCCGCTTGTCTTCGGGCACCCAGCTTTCCTGCATCCGCCGCAAGGCAACGGCGGACGCGCTGTTGCAGGCCAATATGACCAGATCACAGCCCGCATCAAACAGATGCTGACAGCCCTGACAGGTTAATTCATAGATATCGTCAGCATCACGCACCCCGTAAGGCGCATGCGCGTTGTCGCCGAAATAGACCAGCGGCACATCCGGCAGCTTCTTGGTAATGGCGCGAAACACCGTCAGCCCGCCAAGCCCGCTGTCAAATACCCCGACCGCCATGCCTAGCTTGCCCCGTCAAAAATCAATGCCATACTCATCAATATTCACTTTCCTGGGTGACAGGCCATAGGTTTCTTCACGCAGGAAATCCATCATTGCTTTGGGGTCTTTGGTGTATGCCTCAATCGCATCATGACTTAGCGGTTCACCAATCACCACCCGCACAGGGCCACCGACGCGGCGCTTGAACTCGTTGATCAGCAACGCGGTGCGCAACGTCAGGTTCAGGTGACTGCAAATCTGAAACAGCCGCGAGTTGTAACCCTCAAAAAAGATCGGCACCACGGTGGCGTTTGACCTGCTGATCATTTTGGCGGTGAACGTGCGCCATTCAGGATCAATCGGAAAGCCAAACGGACGGCGGGCTGAAGACACAGAACCGCCCGGGAAAATTCCGATTGCACCGCCGTCTTGCAGATATTCCAAGGCAACCTTGCGCGTGTTCAGATTTGTACGCACGGCCTCTTTGGTTTCATCAAAACTGATCGGCAGAATTACTTTGTTGATGTCTTCGGCCTTGCGAAACACCCGGTGGGCCAGAATGCGGAAATCACCGCGGGTTTGGGACAGGATGCGCCCCATCATCAGCCCGTCCAGAATGCCGTAAGGGTGGTTGGACAGAACCACCACCGGCCCGTCGCGCGGAATATTGCTTAACGCGCCCTTGATGATTTCCAGCTGCAAACCGTAGCGCTCGGTCATCACTTCCCAGAAATCACGCCCGTTGGCGACTTCCTGTTCGTACCCGCGCACGCGCTTGATCAGCCGCAGCCGCCCGGTGGCATTTTCAACCGCCCGGATCAGCACCCGCCCGCGTCTGGTTTTTGCGGTGGTGGCGTAACTGATTTCACGCGCAACCGCGCTGTGCTTGCCCATTTTCTGCCCTAAATGAAGTGGTCAGCCCTAGAGTGTCTGTGTACGCGGATCAGACCGGGAAATCCAATTGAATTTGATACTGGTTTTACTGACCCAAAGAAAAAGCCCGCTGCGTGGCGGGCTTTCCGGGAAATATCAGCGTTTAGAGAACTGAAAGCTGCGCCGCGCTTTGCGCTTGCCGTATTTTTTCCGTTCCACCACCCGGCTGTCGCGCGTCAGGAAACCGGCGGCTTTCAGGGCTGTGCGCAGGCTGGGTTCGTAAAGCTGCAGCGCCTTTGAAATGCCGTGCTTGACCGCACCGGCCTGACCCGAAAGACCGCCGCCTTTAACGGTTGCCTGCACGTCAAACTCACCGCTGACACCGGCCACTTCAAACGGCTGACGCAGGACCATCTGCAGAACCGGACGGGCGAAATACTTGTCCATTTCGCGGCCGTTGACTGTCACTTTACCGGACCCAGGTTTGATCCAAACCCGCGCCACCGCGTCTTTACGTTTGCCGGTGGCGTAAGAGCGACCCAGATCATCGCGCACCGCCTCGCGGGTGATTGCGGCGGCCACAACTTCGGCCACAACCGCTTCCTCACCGGTCACGGCGGCCTTCAGGTCTTCCAAAGAATTGATTTCATCAGCCATGATCAAGCGCTCCGTGTGTTTTTAGGGTTCATGGCGGCAACATCCAGCACTTCGGGATTTTGCGCTTCATGCGGGTGGGTTTCGCCCGCATATATGCGCAGGTTTGTCATTTGCTGGCGCGAAAGCGGCCCGCCGGGCAACATGCGCTTGACCGCTTTGGTCAAAACGCGCTCTGGAAACTTGCCTTCCAGAATTTGCTCTGCTGTGCGTTGCTTGATGCCGCCGGGATGGCCCGTGTGCCAGTAATAGATTTTGTCCGACCGCTTACGCCCGGTCATCTGTACCTTGTCCGCATTGATGACGATGATGTTGTCGCCCATGTCCATATGCGGGGTAAAGCTGGCTTTGTGTTTGCCGCGCAGGCGGGCTGCGATGATTGACGCCAAGCGGCCCAAAACGACGCCTTGCGCGTCAATAATGAACCACTTCTTGTCAATATCAGCAGGTGTTGCTGTATAGGTTTTCATGTTTTTCCACCTGTTCGGGGCATAAGGGACCACAGAACCGTATGGTCCGGTTCCGCTAAAACTGATGGGTGGGTTTTAAGCATCTGTCGTACAGCGTCAAGTGTAATTAATCGTATTTTATTTTGTTAAAACAACTGTTTATAAATAAGGTACTATAATACCTCATAATTATTCATGATTTTGGTGGTATCGAATAGGTCACACTGGCACGCGCAACCGGCGTGTCATTGTGAACCGATTGGATGATCACGTCCCCAACACTTAGCGTCCGCCCCAGCTTTAAAATCCGGGCCTTGGCGATCAAATCACCGGGGTCGGGTTTGCGCATAAAGTCTATGCAGCAATTGGTGGTCACCGTCAGGGCTTGCGGCCCGATCATCGCCAGGGTGGCCAGATAATAGGCACAATCGGCCAGCGCGAACATCGATGGCCCCGAAACCGTGCCGCCCGGGCGCAGGTGGCTGTCGTTGATGATCATCCGCACATCCACGCCGTCAGGCCGGACCTTGATCACTTCAAACTGTCCGGTCACCTGCGGAAAAACCCGCTCGATCAATTCGTGCAATTCGTCCTTATCCATAACCGGTTTCATATCGGCCCTTTCGTGTCCCCGTCAGCACCGGTAGAGTTGCTGCAGGAACTGCGAACTACAAGAGGTTTTCCTGATGACAGAACGTCATTTGCTAAGAAGTGACAGCGGCGGCGTGGCCACGCTTACCTTAAACCAGCCCAAATCGCTGAATGCCCTGTCAGACGCCATGCTGGCGGCACTTATCGCGGAACTGGACAAGCTGGCGGCTGATAACACCATCCGCGTGGTGGTCCTAAAAGGTGAGGGCAAAGCCTTTTGCGCGGGGCATGATTTAAAAGAAATGACGGCCGCACGAACAGGTGCTGACGGCGGCAAAGCCTATTTCAAAGACCTGTTCGCCCGCTGTGGTGCCATGATGCAGGCCATCACCCGCCTGCCCCAGCCGGTAATTGCGCAAGTCCACGGTATTGCCACGGCGGCCGGGTGCCAGTTGGTGGCCTCCTGTGATCTGGCTGTGGCGGCACAAGGCACGCGGTTTGGCGTGAACGGGGTAAATATCGGGCTGTTTTGTTCCACCCCGATGGTGGCCTTGTCCCGCAACATCCCCCGAAAACAGGCCTTTGAAATGCTGACGACCGGGCAGTTTATCGATGCAGACCGGGCGGTTGCGCTGGGTTTGATAAACAAAGTGGCAGCCCCGGATGATCTGCAAGCTGCGGTCGATGATCTGGCCGTCACCATCGCCGCCAAGCTGGGCGCTGCCGTCAAAATCGGCAAAAGCGCGTTTTACGATCAACTGACCATGCCGCTGGATCAGGCATATGCGTTCACCGGTGACGTTATGGCCGAAAACATGCTGTTTAAAGAGACCGAGGAAGGCATCGCGGCATTTCTTGAAAAGCGCGATCCTAAGTGGACGCAATAGCGCGCCGGCGCAGACGCGCCAGCACGACAATGCAGATCAGCCCGGCAAAGGCCAGTGCTGCGGCCACGGCAATCGCCAGATCATAGCCGCCGATCCTCCACAACACGGCACCCACCAGCGGGCCTATTGCGGCCCCTGCCAGATAGGGCATCGCCAGCCAACCCGAAATGGCCCCAAAAGCCTGCCGTCCCAGCCCCTCGGCGATGACCAGAGGTTTTACAATGCTGACCAGCCCGTAAGACGCACCCTGTGTCGCCGCAAAGGCAAAGATCAAAACCACGCCACCGCCGGACAGCATCAAGAACACAGAGGCGAAAATAACCCCGCAAAAACAAACAATTGCGATGGTCATTGTGCTTGCTTTTGAACCGACCCCAAACAACACCAAGCGTCCGACAACCTGCATCGGCCCAACCACCGAGGCCGCGCTGACAGCCAACGCCTGACCCAACCCCTTTTCAACCAACAACGGCACGATGTGACTGATCAGCAGGCCGTGGTTGACCGCCAACAGCGAAAACGCAACTGCCAGAAGCCAGAAAACCGGATTTCGGAATGCCAGCCGCAACGCATGCCCGTCCAGCGTCTTACGGTCTCTCGTTGCGGGCTGCACAACGCCCTGCTGCATCAACGAGGCGCCGACAAACAGCAAAGGCGCACCCAACAGCCCGACAACCATCGCAAAGATCATAACCGCACCACGCCAGCCAAAGGCATCTGCCAGCAGCGCACCGGACGGAAAAGCAATGAAAGAGGCAAACCCGGCCATCAGAGTGATACGGGTGATAAACCCACGCGCCAGCGCGCCACTGTTGCGGGTGACAAAAGCAAAACACGGCTCGTAAAGGCAAGCGCCCTGTGCCACACCGATTGCCGCCCAAACCGCAACAAATTGCACAGGTGACTGCACGCGGGACAGGACGGCCAGCGCCACCGCGCCAAGCATTGCGCCACCGGTCAGCGAAAACCGCCCCAGCCCCGCATCAATCAACCGCCCACCAATAGGCGAGACGATCGCGGCCACCAACAAGGCACCGGTAAACCCGATGGCCAGCTGCGATTTGGCCCATCCCAAATCCTGCTCCCATGCAAACAACAAGGCGGCAAACACGTAAAACAAACCGGCCCAAACAATCGTTTGCCCGGCGGCCAGAATCCATGCGCCGCGTTTTTGGGCCTGCAGGCTGGCGGCATTGGGAGTTTGCATTTGAAAACCCTGTTTAGCATCTGATGATCAAGGCGCAAAAACCCGCCTCCGTCAATTCGCAAGACGCACTAAAACCTGAGGCACGCCAAGGTTTCAGTGCCAACCGCCACTCTCAATCTGCACCGACTCTAGCGCCAAACGACCGACGGAACTGGCCCTGCTGTTTACAATCCGCTCTCGTCCCGTTCAAATCCGGTCTGACCGAAATCTTTGATACTGCCTGATATGAAACAACCAACCTCTGTCAAGACCCTTGAAAATTATGGCCGCACGCGCCTGTCGCAAAACTTTTTCATGCGGGATTTTTTGTACAGCGAGATCAGCCAAATACATGGCATTCCCAACATCCCCGCCAATCCCGATCTGGCGATCAAAGCGGGCTCCAATCTGTGCGGTCAGCTGTTGGAACCTCTGAACGCCACATTCGGGCGTATCCACATTCGCGGCTCCTTGCGCGGCGAAGCGGTCAACGCCAAAGGGGCAGAAAACAACAATCAATACAACTGCGCCAGGAACGAAAACGCAGGCGCGCGGCATCTGTGGGGGCAACCGGATAAAAACGGCCACATGGGTGCCATGTCCTGCATCGTGGTGCCGTGGTTTGCCGACCGCTACGCCAAAGGGGCAGACTGGCGCGGGCTGGCGTGGTGGATCCACGACCATTTGCCGTACTCGGAACTGTATTTCCACCCGATCCTGTGCGCGTTTAACATATCGTGGCACGAAAAACCGCAGCGGAACATCAAAAGCTATATTTCACCCCGCGGCACGCTGACCAAACGGGGGATGGAAAATTGGAGTGGTGATCATTCAGAATTCTACGAAGGCTTTCCAAAACTGGTGCAATAGCGGAATTTGCCAAAACGGGTCTTTCCATAACCGCCAAAACCCATAAAGTGGCGCACAACCACCAAAGGTACAAAATGAGCGACACCATCCATTACGGCCAGATGATGCACAAAGCCATGCGCGGGCTGTTGGCCGAGGTTTTGCGCGATGTCGGCAAGAACGGCCTGCCCGGCGAGCATCATTTTTTTATCACATTTGACACCACATACGAGGGCGTCGAGATCCCTCCCTGGCTGGTAGAGCGCTATCCAGAGGAAATGACCATCGTGATGCAGGAATGGTTTGCCAATCTGACCGTCACGCGCAATCATTTCACCGTCACGCTTAATTTTGGCGACGAGGAGGTGCCGATGCTGATCCCGTTTGACGCCATCCGCACCTTTGTTGACCCCAGCGTGGAATTTGGCCTGCGCTTTGATTCTGTGGAAGACGGCGGGGAATCCACGGATGTTGAAGAAAGCCCGATGATCGTGGTGGAAGAGGATGACGCCGAAAAACCCGGCGATGCAGAGGTCGTCAGTCTTGACAGTTTTCGTAAATAGTCAAAATCCGGTCACTTGGCAGACTCCACGCTAAAAACATTTCTGCGCCAGATGCTGCGTGATCCAACCCACGTTGGCGCGGTTGCGCCATCAGGGCGGGCATTGGCACATTCGATGTGTCAGGGTTTGGGGCCGAAAACCGGACAGGTGATCGAAATCGGCGCGGGGACCGGCGCGATCACCAAGGAAATTTTGAAAACTATCTCACCGGATAAATTAAGTTTACTGGAAATGAATTCGGCGTTTTGCGACGGTCTGCGCCTGGCTTTTCCCGGCGTTCGAGTTGAGAACCTGAAGGCGCAGGAAATGAAGCAGCTTTCGCTGGATAACGTGGGTGCGGTTCTCAGCGGACTGCCGTTGCTGAATATGCCACAAAACGTGCAGTTTGATATTGTTTCTTCTGTTTTCAACACGTTGCGGCCCGGCGGAGTGTTTGTTCAATTCACCTACGGCCCACGCCCGCCGATTGTGGAACCTGTGCGTCGTGCGCTTGGGCTGACATGGATCAAAGGTAAAAAAATCTGGCCCAACCTGCCCCCGGCGCGGGTATATGTGTTTTCGCAAGGCAAGTGCGCTGTCCGCTGAAATAGCGCGGCCATACCATTGATAAAGCCCGGTTGCAGCCTTAGACAAAACCAAAAGCCAAGATCGAAAGCACTTTCCCATGACCGACACCCGCACCGAAAGCGACAGTTTTGGCCCTTTGGACGTGCCGCAAGACAGATATTGGGGCGCTCAAACCCAGCGCTCGCTGATGAATTTCCCCATCGGCTGGGAAAGACAACCCGTGGCCATCGTGCACGCCCTTGGGGTGATCAAAAAGGCCTGTGCGCAGGCCAATATGACGCTGGGCAAGCTGGACGCCAGCATTGGTAAGGCGATTGTTGCAGCTGCGGGCGAAGTGATTGACGGCAAGCTGGACGATCATTTTCCGCTGGTGGTCTGGCAAACCGGATCTGGCACCCAAAGCAATATGAACGCCAACGAGGTGATTTCAAACCGCGCCATCGAAATGCTGAACGGGGAAATTGGCAGCAAATCGCCCGTGCACCCCAACGACCACTGCAATATGGGCCAAAGTTCCAACGACACATTTCCTACGGCCATGCATATCGCCATTGCCCGAACCGCCCATGACATCACCCTGCCGGGGCTGGAAAAGCTGCACGCGGCGCTTGCCGGCAAAGCCGAAGAATTCAAGGACATCATCAAGATCGGTCGTACCCACACGCAGGACGCAACGCCGCTGACGCTGGGGCAGGAATTTGGCGGTTACGCCTGTCAGGTGGACATGGGCATCGCGCGGGTCCGACAGGCGCTGAACAACATCTATGCGCTGGCGCAGGGCGGCACGGCGGTTGGCACGGGCTTGAACACCACGGTTGGCTGGGACGAAATGGTCGCCGCCAATATGGCGAAAATTTCCGGCCTGCCGTTTGTGACCGCTAAAAACAAGTTTGAGGCGCTTGCCGCCCATGACGCGCTGGTGGAAATTTCCGGTGCCCTAAAAACCGTTTCTGCCAGCCTGTTCAAGATCGCCGGTGACATCCGCCTGCTGGGCTCCGGCCCGCGTTGTGGTTTTGGCGAACTGATCCTGCCGGAAAACGAACCGGGTTCCTCGATCATGCCGGGCAAGGTGAACCCGACGCAGGTGGAAGCGTTAACGCAGGTCTGTGCGCAGGTGATGGGCAATGACGCCGCAGTGGGATTTGCCGGCTCGCAGGGGCATTTTGAACTGAATGTTTATAAACCCATGATGGCCTATAACGTGCTGCAATCACTGCAACTTTTAGGCGACGCCAGTGATAGTTTTGCCAAAAGATGTGTGGTTGGCATCAAGGCAGACGAAGTGAGAATCACCAAGCTGATGAATGAAAGCCTGATGCTGGTGACAGCACTGGCACCTGAAATCGGCTATGACAACGCCACCAAAGTGGCCAAAACCGCCCATAAAAACGGCACAACCCTGCGCGGGGAAGCCATAAATCTGGGCTTTGTGGATGGCGAAACATTTGACCGCATCGTGCGGCCCGAAAAAATGATCGGTCCAAAACAGTTGTGACCAAAACGACAAACTAAAAAAAACGTGGCTTTTTGCAAAAAAAGACCATATTTACGACACAACGACAGTGAAAAGCCGGGTAAACGCGGTTAAACAGGTGGATTTTTCAGCGAAACGAGATGTTCAATTGGCCGCTTCACGTCGGTTGCTTGAATGAGGTGCAGTAAACAAACTGTAACACCGGAGGGTGTTACGGTTCTGAACAGGACGGTCATCAATGGTTGACTACAGCGCCACCGCTTTTCAGTGGGCCGGATTCACAACCTATAACTCTTCGGTCGCCGTCACGCTGTCAGATGACGATCCGGACTTGGACTGGTTTGGCCAGGACACTGGAACGCCACAGACTATAAACGACGGCTTTAACACTTATACCGTTCTTGGTGGCGGTTATCTGGAAACCGAATTTATCGACTCTGAGACCGGAAATGCGGTCACCGAGAATCTGGCGTTTTACTTTGTCAGCGGTGTGGGTTGGGTTTTTACACCGCCGGTCGGATCTGTTTTTACGGTCGGCGACACGATCACCGGTTTCGGTCCCAACGGCTGGACAGACACAAACGGCGTGCCCTACACAGAAATCGTGTGTTTTACTCCCGGCAGCCTGATCCACACGCGACACGGAAAAAAACCGATCGAATCTCTGAAACCCGGGGATGCGGTTCTGACGGCCGACAACGGCTATCAAAACATACGCTGGATCGGGTGCAGCGCGGTCAGCCGCAAAGACCTGCTGATCCGTCATAACCTGCGACCAATTGTGATTCGCAAAGACGCCTTTGGGCCGGGGCTGCCAGAGCGAGACCTGCGTGTATCGCCGCAACATCGTGTTCTTGTCTCTGGTGACAAGGTTCAGCTAAACTTTGCCGAACATGAAATGCTGGCCCCGGCAAAAGGTCTGCTTAATGATCATTCTGTTCTGGTTGATCGCTCGTGTTCCAAGATTGATTATATCCACATGCTGTTTGACCGGCACGAGGTCGTCTTTTCCAACGGCATTCCGACCGAAAGTTTTCACCCCGGTCATGTGGGCTTGGATGCCGTGGGACACGCGGCCCGGCAGGAGCTGTTCACGCTGTTTCCGCAGCTTGAGAATTGTCCGCACGAATACGGCCAAACCGCCCGCGCTGTTTTGAAAACCCGCGAATCCAGCGTCTTGCGAGATCAGGCCTATAGCGTC
>Ga0209992_10002811_pt1 | contig 15406 bp, 13 predicted proteins | sample 2SBtaG_2_FD_182564 | JGI IMG/M metagenome (GOLD analysis project Ga0209992, IMG submission 182564) | Deep subsurface microbial communities from Kolumbo volcano to uncover new lineages of life (NeLLi) - 2SBTROV12_ACTIVE470 metaG (SPAdes)... | ecosystem: Environmental > Aquatic > Marine >... | reverse complement strand
TGCTCGAACTGGGCCAAGAGGTTGCGGTTGTTGTCGAAGATGTCGACCCCAACGGCAAGATCTCGCTGAAGCCCGTCGGCGATGGCCCCGAGGCCACCGGTGGCGACTCTGGCTCGTCTGGTTCTGGCTCGTCTGATGCTGGTTCTGGCTCGTCTGATTCTGGTTCGTCTGGCGACCGCGAGTCGGTGTCATTCGAAGCGTCCTTCGACGCCGGCCTGACCGAAGAATTCGGCGATCTTGGTCCCGACGCCCCCCGCCGTTCGAACAACGGCGGCAACCGCGGTGGTGGACGTGGGCGTGGAGGCCGCGGTCGCCGGTGATCAACCCTGAACTGAACGGATCGAGCTTGTCGGCGGGGGTTTCCTCGATCGACGACTCGATTCGTGTCAGTCGACTCTCGGGCGGCCTGCGGGTCGTCACCGAAACGGCCCCTCGTTCGCGCTCTGTTGCTGTTGGAGCGTGGGTGGGGGTCGGAAATCGTGACGAACCCGCAGAGCTCGCCGGAGTGTCGCATTTCCTCGAACATTTGCTGTTCAAGGGAAGCCCCACGCGCTCAGCGCAAGACATTGCTCAAGGCATCGATGCGGTGGGCGGGGATCTCAACGCGTTTACCTCCAAGGAGTACACGGCCTTTCATGCTCGTGTCCCGGAGTGGGATCTCGATTTCGGCCTCGACACCTTGCTGGACGTGTTGGCCAATCCGGCGTTCAGCGACGCCGAGTTCGAGGCCGAACGCCAAGTTATTCTCGAAGAGCTGGCATGGAGCGAAGACACCCCCGACGATGTGGTGCATCGCACGCTCGCCGAAGGGTTGTTTCCCGGTCATCCGCTGGGCTGGGAAGTGCTCGGCACCCACGACACAGTTTCGGGATTGTCGGCCGCCGCGGTTCGGGCCTTCCACGACCAGTGGTACCGCCGGGCGAATATCGTAATTTCGGTTGTTGGGCCTGTCGATCACGACGAAATTGTTGCTCGAGTTGATGCCGGTCTCGCATCGATCGAGGCCGGCGGCCGACCTCAACGGGTCGCCCCAGATCCGTCGGTTGGCGCCGACATGTACACCTCCCGAGCAATAGAGCAAACCCACTTTGCGACGGGTTGGCGATCGCCCGCGCAAGCCAGCGATGATCGTTACGCGATCGCGGTGGGCACGCAGCTCCTCGGCGGCGGGTGGTCGAGTCGGCTCTTTCAAGAGGTTCGCGAAAAGCGAGGGCTGAGCTATTCGGTGTTCTCATCGGTCGGCTCTTATGTGGATACAGGAACGTTGTCGGTCTACGCCGCTACCGCACCCGAGCGGCTGGCTGAGCTCAAGGCCGTCGTCGACGAGCAGCTGGCCGACCTGGTCGAGAACGGTCCCGGCGAACGCGAGCTCGAAATCGCCCGCGGCGGTTTTGAGGGGGCCACGGTTATTGGACTCGAAGACACTGGTAGCCGCATGGCCCGCCTGGCCACCAACGTGTTGATCCGCGACCGCGTCGTTACCGTTGACGAGTACCTAAGCGCAGTGCGCGACGTCACAGCCGCCGACGTGCAACGCGTCCTCGGTGACGTCTTCGCCGGGCCGTCGGCGGTATCAGTGGTGGGACCAGCTCGCTGAGATTGTCGCCCGGGCTAATGTCCGCAGATGATCAACGATCTGCTTCATCACACCGCCGACCTGGCTAGCAAGTATCTCGACGGTCTGGATAGCCGTCCGGTTGGCGCCAGCGGTGAGACTCCCACGTTCGAGGCGATCCCCGAGGATCCCATCGATCCGAAGAAGGTGATCGACGAACTTGTAGAGGTTGCCGAGCCGGGTCTGGTTGCGTCATGTGGCCCCCGCTACTTCGGGTTTGTTACCGGGGGAGCGGAGCCCGCGGCGCTCGCCGCCGACTGGCTGGTTTCTACGTGGGACCAAAACGCGGTCTTTCACGTTTCCTCACCGGCCGCCGCCGCGCTCGAGCAGACCGCCGCGGCGTGGGTCCTCGATTTGTTGGATCTCCCTGCTCAGTCCAGCGTTGCGTTTGTTACCGGTTGTCAAATGGCTCATGTAACGGCGCTCGCCGCGGCCCGGCATCGGGTTCTGGCGTCGGTCGGCTGGTCGGTGAGCGAGCAAGGTCTCTTCGGCGCTCCGCCCATCGCGGTTGTAGTTGGTGAGCACCGGCACTCCACCGTCGACCGGGCTCTGCGTTTGCTCGGTTTTGGCAACGATGCCCTGGTGCCGGTGGCCGGCGATCAGATGGGCCGCATGGTGGTCGGCGATCTACACGACGTCCTGGGATCTCTGACGGGTCCCAAGATAGTTGTTGCCCAGAGCGGCGAAGTCAACACTGGTTCGTTCGATGCCATCGACGAAATCGCCGATGTGGTTGCCGGGACCGACGCTTGGTTGCATGTCGATGGCGCGTTCGGGATGTGGGCCAGGGCCACGAACCGATTTGCGTCTCTCACCAAAGGGACAGAGCGGGCTGACTCGTGGGCGTTCGATGCTCACAAATGGCTCAACGTGCCCTACGACAGCGGACTGGCGGTGGTTGCCGACCGCGAAGCCCACGCCGCGGCAATGAGCTACGGAGGTGCGTATCTGGTGCCGACCGAACAACGGCGTGACGCCATGGATTGGACCCCCGAGGCGTCGCGCCGAGCACGTGGCATTCCGGTCTATGCCGCTATTCGGTCGATGGGACGCAACGGAATTTCCGACTTGGTAGAGCGTTGCTGCGACCTTGCTCTCCGGTTCGCCCGCGGGTTGGTCGACGTTCCCGGCGCCCAACTGATTGCCGAGCCGGTTATCAACCAAGTCTTGTTCCGATTCGACGATGACGCCCGCACCACCCAAGTGTTGGCCCGCCTGCAAGACGGAGGGGTGGCGTGGATGGGCCCAACCCGCTGGGACGGCCGCGCCGCGATCAGAGTGTCGGTCTCGAATTGGATGACCACCGAGGCCGATATTGATCTGACCCTCGAGGCCTTCCGATCGGCGGCCGCGGCCCGTTGAGCCCGGTCGCTTGCGTCGACCGTCTAAACGGAGATTCCGGGACGAAATACCATCAAGAAGAGTTGCACGCCGAACAGTACGGTCAAGAGCATTCCGGCCATCTCCAGCTTCTTCTCAGCGGCCGCGTCGCCCGCCGCTCCGGCGGCATTGATGGCTTTCTCGGACGGTCGAATGAGAGCGTGGAGAAGCCCGTTCATGGCAATCCAAATGAGGAATGCTGCGACCAACCAGCCCTGTGACATCTTGTAGACTTCGTCGGACATTCCGGCCACACCAAACCCGAGTAAGCCGCTGAGGATCAGCGCCGATCCGTAGATCCGCTGACTGTTGGTGGCGAAGTAGCCGAACAACGCAGGGCGATCGGCAATGTTTCCGGCTTGCATCTGTTTGCCGAGAATTGGCAACACAAACAATGGTGCGAACGCCACAAAAGCGGTGAGCAGGTGAAGGGCCAACATGATGTTGAACCCGGTGTCGTTGATAGCGGCAAAGTGCATGCGCTGACGGTAGCGCAACTCGTCGCCTGACAGTGCGGTCGGGCGTTAGCCTGCTGTCATGATCCGAGTTGGTGTCGTAGGTGCAGCAGGGCGCATGGGTCAGGAGGTTTGTGGTGCGATCGACTCCGACGCCGCCACCGAACTGGCCGCCACGATCGACATCGGGGACTCGCTCGACGATCTGGTTGCCGCCGACGTTGACGTCGTTGTCGATTTCACGGTTAAGGACGTGGCGGCCGAAACACTGGAGTTTGCCGCTGCTCACGGCATTCATGCCGTGGTCGGCACGTCGGGTTTCAGCGATGAGGACATCGCCGGGTTTCGATCGTTGTTCACCCGCAGCAACGCGTTGATAGCGCCAAACTTCGCGATCGGCGCAGTCTTGATGATCCGCATGGCTGAGCTGGCAGCCCCCCATTTCGAGACCGCCGAGGTGATCGAGTTCCATCACAACAACAAGGTCGATGCGCCGTCGGGCACCGCTACCCACACTGCCGAACGAATGGCGCAAGCGTCGGCCGAGTGGGCTGACGACCCCACAACTGTTCAGCTTTACGAAGGCGCCCGCGGCGGCGACGGTCCGGGCGGAATCCGGGTCCACTCGGTCCGGATGGTTGGTGCGGTAGCCAGCCAGGAAGTCATCTTCGGCACCACCGGTCAAACCCTCACGATCCGCCACGACACGGTCGATCGTTCGTCGTTCATGCCAGGGGTGCTAATTGCGGTCAAGCGGGTTGACGAGTTCGCAGGCCTCACCGTTGGCCTCGACACATACTTGGGTCTGTAGATCCAGTGCGAACCTTTCTTTCGCCCAAGTGGCTGCTGTCGCACCTCTTTGTGGTGTTCATGGTCGCGTTGATGACTTCTCTCGGGTTTTGGCAGCTCAGCCGCCTCGCCGAACGTAAGGACAACAACGAACTCATAAGGGCAGCGGCGGCCGCGCCCGCCGCGCCGGTCGAAGATTTGTTGGCTGACGTCGCAGCTGGCGACCCGCCGCTCGACCATCATTCGGTGGTTGTCAGCGGTAGCTACCGCGCTGATCTGTCATTCCTCGTTGCCAACCGCACGTTCGACTCGCAGCCCGGTAGCTGGCTCGCTACGCCGATCGAACTCGACAATGGCGAGCTGGTCGTCGTTGCCAGGGGATGGGTGCCGCGTTTGTGGGTGGCCGGATCGGATCCCCGACCGATCGATACGCCAGTGGGCCCCGTTGAGGTCACCGGTCGGATCTTTGCCAGCGTGGGTGGCGGGCGCATCGGCACCGGTACCGACGATTTCCCCGAGGTGAACCGCATCGACTTGGAAGTGGTCGCCGAAGCCATAGGTGCTCCGGTAGCTGCGCGCTGGGTGCAACTCGGCGAGCAGACCCCAGCCCAAACCGATCTACCGGTGCCGGTTCCACCCCCGGTGCTCGACGACGGCCCCCATCTTTCCTACGCGTTCCAGTGGTTCTTCTTCTCGGTCGGCACGGTGGTTGCCTACGTACTGATCCTGCGACGTCGGGCCAGTCAGCCAGACGCGTGACCGACCTCGACCTGATTACGCTGCTGGCGGTGCGGCTGCGTAGTCGTGGGCCGCTGTCAGCAGTCACGGCAACAGTTGGCGATCTGCTCGACGACGCGGCCCCTGCGCGGAGCCGCGAAATAGGAGCGATCGTCGAACGAATGATCGACCGCGGCCAGGTTCGCCAGCGCGGCGACGAGCATCGTCTGTCGCTTACCCCCAGCGGCGAGGCTGAGCTAGCGGCGCGGCTCGCCGCCGATATCGCCGGCCCGGACCGTGCCGAAGCCACAACGGCCTACGAAGCCTTTCTTCCGGTAAATCGTCGGTTTCTCGTTGCGTGCGTCAGCTGGCAGGCCAATCCCGATGACGTTTCAGTCCTGGCCGAGCTGGTGAACGAACTGGGCCCGATCGTGGCGGCTCTTTCGCGCATCCGATATCGCTTCGCCAGTTACCCCGCTCGAATGGCTGCTGCGCTTTCACAGGCCGACGACGATCGGCGTTGGATCGATTCCCCCACCCTCGACTCGGTGCACACCGCGTGGTTCGAACTGCATGAGCACCTGCTGGCTACGCTCGGCCGCGAACGGGCCGACGAGCGCTGAATCTTGGTCCTAGCGGCCCGACGCTGCAAGACTCGCCCAATGACCAACACGGCCGAAGTCACCGAATCTGTCCGCATCGAATCCGACGGCGATGTCGCGGTTCTCATCGTCAACAACCCACCGGTAAACGCGCTGAGCTGGCATGTGCGCCAAGGCATTTTCGATGGTGTCTCGCAGGCCATTGATTCGGGAGCGAAGGCGCTCGTGCTGTGGTGCGACGGCCGCACCTTTATCGCTGGCGCCGATATCACCGAGTTCGGCGGTGGGACGCCCAAAGCGGCAAGCCTCAACGACGTCCAGGCCGTGCTCGAGAACGCGTCGGTTCCCGTTATCGCGGCGATTCATGGCACGGCGCTCGGGGGTGGTCTCGAAGTCGCGATGTGCGCCCACTATCGGGTGGCGGCGGCTTCGGCGAAGTTCGGCTTGCCGGAGGTCAACCTGGGCCTCTTGCCCGGAGCGGGTGGCACCCAGCGACTGCCTCGCCTTGTTGGAGTGCCCAAGGCGCTCGACATGATGACCTCGGGACGCCATATCACCAGCGCCGAAGCCTCCCAAAGCGGCCTGGTTGACGAGGTGGTCGACGGTGATTCGGCCGACCTACGAACCGCGGCCGTTGCGTTCGCCCAACGTGCCGTCGAGGAGAAGTTGCCGCTCGCAAAGGTTCGCGACCGTGACGAGAAAGTTGCCGAGGCGCGAGGCGACACCGAACTGTTTGCCAACTTTCGCAAGAGCATCGCCCGCAAGACACGTGGTTTCCTGGCGCCGGAGTACAACGTTCGTTGTATCGAGGCCGCCGCCGAACTTCCGTTCGAGGAAGGCCTAGCGGTCGAAGCGAAGCTCTTCATGGAACTGATGACCGGACCCCAATCTGCTGCCCAGCGCTACTACTTCTTTGCCGAGAGGGCGGCCAACAAAATTCCCGGCATTGCCAGAGACACTCAGACCGTCGATGTCAAAAAGGCCGGCGTTTTGGGTGCGGGCACAATGGGTGGCGGAATCGCCATGAACTTTGCCAACGCCGGGATCGCGGTCACGATCGTCGAACGAGACGACGAAGCACTCAACCGTGGTCTCGGCGTTGTTCGTAAGAACTACGAACGATCGGCTTCTCGAGGTTCGATCCCCGCCGAAGCAGTCGAGCAACGCATGGGATTGATTACCGGCTCTACCGACAAGTCTGACTTTGCCGATTGCGACATCGTGATCGAGGCGGTATTCGAGGACATGGATCTCAAGCGCAGCATCTTCACCGAACTCGATCAGATCTGTAAACCCGGCGCGATCCTGGCATCCAACACGTCGGCGCTTGATATCAACCAAATCGCCGCGGTCACGTCTCGCCCCGAGAGCGTCATCGGGATGCATTTCTTTTCGCCGGCCAATGTGATGAAGCTGCTCGAAAACGTTCGCGGTGACGAATCCTCGGACACGGTGGTGGCCTCGGCGATGGCCATCGGCAAACAGATCGGCAAGGTCTGCGTGATGGTCGGCGTCTGTAATGGGTTTGTGGGCAACCGAATGTTGTTCATGCGCGGTGCCGAAGCCGAACGCATGCTGATGGAAGGGGCTACCCCTGCCCAGATCGACAACGTGCTCTACGAGTTCGGGTTCCCGATGGGCCCGTTCTCGATGAGCGACTTGGCCGGTCTCGATATTGGCTGGAAAGCCGAGAAATCGACGTCGTCTACCATCCGCGAGATTTTGTGCGAGAGCGGCCGACGCGGCCAAAAGAATGGTCGGGGCTACTACACCTACGATCCCGACAGCCGAGCCGCGACCGCAGATCCCGAGGTCGAGCAGATGATCAGAGACTTCGCCATTTCGAACGGCCACGAGCAGCGTGAGGTCACCGATCAAGAAGTGCTCGAACGTTTGCTGTACCCGATGATCAACGAAGGCGCCAAAATCCTCGAGGAGGGCATAGCGGTCCGCGGTAGCGATATCGATGTGGTGTGGGTCAACGGTTACGGGTGGCCGATGTATCGCGGCGGTCCGATGCATTGGGCCGACTCGGTTGGCCTGGCCGAAATCGTCGACAAGATTCGCGACTACAGCCAACGACTGGGCGGCCGCCATTGGGAAGTCTCGCCACTGCTCGAACGCTTGGCCGCCGACGGTGGCCAACTCCAGTCGTACCAACCCTGATCCCGTGCCGGGACCGGCGTCGTGGAGGGCGACGTGGCCGGCCAACTGGGCGCGTCTTAAGCCCCTCGTGGTAGATTCGGGCGGTCTCGGCTTTCGCGGGCGGGGGGCATCGATAGATATCCACAACTGTTGACAACCAGTTCCCGCGCGAAAGATAGTGGCTTCCCCATGACCACGAGATACCAAAAGGTTGACGTCGCAATAGCGGCCACGGCTAGTTGTGTCAACGCCGCGCTGACAGTTGGGGGACGGCGATGAATAGCCCGGTCCGTCCCTTTCAGGCGTCCTCGTCGATCGTGCGGCCGATCAAGGTCGCGGACCTGTCCGACGCCCAGTTGCTGGATTCTTGCCGTGGCGGAGATCACCGCGGCTGGGCCGAGTTGGTTGGGCGTCATCAACGATTTGTTTATTCTGTCGCTCGGTCAAATGGGCTTGACGAGCAAGACGCAGGCGATGTGTTGCAGATTACGTTCAGCGAGTTGCTTGCCCATCTCGACGACATCAAAGACCCAGACCGGCTGCGTGGTTGGCTGGGAACAATTGCGAGACGCCAGAGTTGGAGAATGCGCGAAGCCCGCCGGGCGAGCGTCGATCTCGACGCCGTCGTAGATCTCGGCGAACTCGATGCTGATATTGAGCGGGTGGCAGTTCTTGATTCTTTGATGAGCAGCCTCGACCAACTCGACGAACCATGCCGCTCACTGCTCGAACGACTGTTCCTTGCCGGCGGGGACGAGGCCTACAAATCTGTGGCCAACGATCTCGAGATGGCGATCGGGAGCATTGGCCCGACCAGGCAACGCTGCCTCGACCGACTGCGCGAGTTGCTCGAGCAGGCCAACCCGGCGACTGATTGAGCGAACCCGCTCGTTCACTTCTTGGGCAACGCCGCGACTTTTTTTGAAAAGTTTGCCGCTCGATGTATCAGATCGACCTTTGCCGCGCACTAGGTGTTCAAGGTGCCGCTTTGGCGGCTGAAGGTGAAAGGGACAGGCCGGTGGGAACGAGCAACGAGAAACGGCGATCATTCTTGGAACGACTTGGGCATTTGGTGGTTCAGGACGCGCCGCAGGGGGCGATCGATGGAGCTATTGGTTCGTTCGACCGAGAGACTCGGCGGTCCAGTGCGATCGAACGCCTCGTTGGGTTACTGAAACCCAACTTGGGCCCAAACCCGGGTCTGGTCGGAATGCGTACGGTCGCCGTCGCGGGCCGCGACGATCTTCTCTACGAAGCCGGACCTCATGCTCTCGTGTTGAGTTTGTTTCACGACGATGCAGGCTGGCGCCTTCTCGGTCAGTTGTTGGTCGCGCCGGGGTTCCCCGCTCCGACGCTGGTCGAAGTAGCGGTCGCCAACCAGCGCACCGCGACACATATCGACCCCGAGACCGGAGAATTCGGATTCGAGAACCTTTGCTCGGGGTCTGCCTCGCTGGTGTTTATCGGCGTGGATGTGGAGGTCACGGTCGACTCCGTCGAGCTTGAGCCAAAGGAGTGACGCTGTGATAACTGACATGGATGTCCGTTCTCTCGCATCCGCCGGCCCCGACGCGGCGTCCCGCTGGTCGACTCTGGACCTAGCGCTTGTGGACCTCGTAGAGACCGCTGAGGGTTGGGTTCGTCGTGAGCCAGCCGTCGCCGCGAGTCTGGTTGAGTTGGGGAGAGGTCTCACCGACCCGTACTCAAGCCTCGATGCTCGTTTGGCCCATGTTGGTGCTCAGGTAGCCGCTGAGGCCGGCCAAGTCCGAGAAGCGGAACGTTTGTTGGCCGAGGCGCTGACCGGATACCAGCGCTCTGACGACCCGCTCGCCGCCGCACGCCTCGGACTGGGCTGGGCCCACGTTCGGGTAATGGCGGGTGACTTCGCGGGAGCTGAGCAACGACTTGACGAGTTGCTTGGTGCTTGCGACTCCCTTGCCGATCAGGAAGTCGCTCTGGGGCTGCGGGCCAAAGCAACACTGAACCGAGCGGCGATTCATGATCTGTGTGGTCGTCATCGGCAGGCTTCGTCGCTGTTTGCCGAAGCCGGACGACTTGCAACCGAAGCCGGTGACGCTCACCTCCGGCTTCAGGCGCTCAACAATCGTGCTCATTCATTGGCCAGGGCCGGACGCGCCGGCGAATCACTGGGCGTATCGCGCCAACTGCTCGACGAAGTCGACCCGGCTGCCGAGCCCATGATCTTCGCGCTTGCTCACGAGACGTTGGGCGGTGCTTTGGTGTTGGCCGGGGAACTCGGAGAAGCGATCGATTCGTTGGAGTTGGCCGAGTCGATGTTTGAAGAACTCGATGCCCTCGATCGACTCATCGAGGTTCGTACCTCGCTCGCCGAGGCCTACCTCGCCACAAACCTTGCCGACGACGCGTTGCGGGTGCTCGACCGATTGGTCGACCTCATCGAACCCGACCAACTGCTGAGGGCCGCCCGAGTCACGCTCAGCCGGGGCCGAGCCCACGCCCTCCTGATGCTCGGAGCAGCGCGCGACGAACTCGTCGAGGCCGCGGCGCTTCACGAACAGATGGGGGACCGGTCCGGCCAGCTCGCGGCGTTGGTGAGCCTGGCCGAATTCGAGATTTCGGTCGATCGCCCTATCGAAGCCCTGGCTCGTCTCGAACAAGCGCGGTTGGTGGCCGATCCCGTAGCGGATCCTGCTGGAGCATTACTAGTGGAGTTGACCGCAGCGCGTGTCGATCCGACGCTGGCTTTGGACTCGGCCGAGAGTCTTCTCGATCTGTGCGACCTGGCTCCTTTGCGTGCCATCTTCCTGGCTCGCAAAGGCCGATCGGCGCTGGCCAACGGCGATTCCGCAGGTGCGGTGGCACATTTGGATGCGGCGGTGACGTTGTTCGAGCGGTCGCGCGAGTCGTTGGTGCATGGTCGGCACCGCCGGAGCTATTTGATGGCTCGACTCGAGGTGTTTGAAGATCTCGTGACTGCCCACCTCAATACCGGGGGTGAGCAGGGAGTCAGGGCCGCCTTGGAAACTGTCGAGCGGTCTCGGGCCCGGGGACTCCTCGACCTTGTCCACACCTCTTTGCTTTCGAAGTCGCCAGACACCCAAGTTCACGACGTAGATGCTTTGCAACGGCTTTCGGCTGATATCGGTGCGTCCTATGACCGCTTGCTAGGCCCCGACGGTGGCCGCGGCTCTGGTGTCTTGTTGGAGCAGGCCAATCAGCTCGAGGTTGAGTTTGCCCTCGCCATGGAAGGATCGGGCCGAACCCGACTGGAAACAGTCGGAAGCCCGATAGACGGACCCGACCTGGGTCATACCCTTTGTCGCCTCGATGCGACGGTCGTGAGCTATCACTGGTTCGATGGCAAACTCGAGGCGTTTGTGATCGATGCCGACGACTCGAGTTCTGATGGGCTGGCCATTCGCCGTGTCGAGTTGGGAGCGAGCGGCAAACAAATCGAAACACTTCGTTATCGCATCGAAGCCGCCTGGAGTCGTCTACGACCGACCCTCGGCCTTGAGGCTCGATTTGGCGACCCTTTGCTGCGGTCGGGCCGCGCCGTGGTTTCCGCCGCTCGCTTGGTTGTCTGGGAGCCGTTGTGGCGCCAGTCGCGACCGCCGCGCCGGGTTGTTGTGGTGCCAGTCACCGGGATTGAGGCTCTTCCGTTTGCGGCGATCGTCGACGACCAGGACAAACCGGTCGAGCTAGTCGTCTCCCCATCGATATCGCTTTGGGCAAGTTGTGAGAACCGAGTTTCGAACGGACAGCCCGAGCGGGCCCTCGTCATGGGGTACGCCGGCTCGGGGCTGGCCCACGTCGAATCAGAGGCCAAAGACGTCGCCGTTGAGCTGCCCTCGGATTCAACGTTGTTGGTCGGGCCAGATGCCACCGCCGAGGCCGTCAGAAGTCATCACCGTCCCGCGATCCTGCATCTGGCGGCGCATGGCTTGTTCCGGCAGACGAATCCGATGTTTTCTGCGCTGAGGCTTGCCGACTCGTGGATGTCGGCGACCGAACTCATGACCCTGGACTTAAGAGGGTCGCTCGTACTTTTGAGCGCATGCGAGACAGGCCGGGCGGATCTGCTGCCCGACGCCGAGGGCTTCGGCTTTGTCCGAGCCGCTCTCGCCGCAGGTGCTCGCACCTTCGTCGGGTCTCACTGGTTGGTCAACGACCGTTCTACCGCTGATCTAATGCGAGGTTTCCACCAGGGGATCGCGGCCAACCTTTCGCCGTCAGCGGCGTTGGCAGCAGCTCAGAGGCAACTCAGTGAGACCTATCCCCATCCGTACCACTGGTCGAGCTTCACGATCGCCGGCGCCGGGTTCAGCCGCGCCGCGATGCCATCGCGCTCCACGATTGAAAGCAAATCCGCATGACTCGCCTGGTGAAGAGACTGAACGACCAGTCACGTTTGCGTGCCCTTCGCACTCTCACGAGAGCTGTTCTGTTGGTGGTAGCTGCGTCTCTCGTGGTCCCTGTTGCGAACTTCGACAGTAGTCCGGGCGACAACATCGCTACCGCCGACGGGCTCAGCTTTGCTTGGGGCCTGACCTTTGCGTGGGCCGATCCGGCCATGACCGAGTCGGCCGCCGTTGCCATGTATGAGAACCAGGAAGCGGTGGAGGTCATGGATGATCTCGCCGGCAAAGTTGACGACGGCGACGGGATCGTTGTCGCCGTAATCGACACCGGTGTCGACTTCTCTCATCCGCTTCTCGATGGTCGCATCGTCGCGGGATGGGATTTTGTCGACGGAGACAACGACCCAACCGACGAGCGCGATGGGCTTGACGGCGACAACGACGGACTGGTCGACGAGGCCTACGGACACGGCACCTTCGTGTCCTCAATCGTTGCCGCAGTAGCTCCCGATGCTCAGATCATGGTGGTGCGGGTGCTTGAAGCGGACGGAATAGCAGATGCTGACCGTGTTGCTGAGGCCATGGCGTGGGCTGTGGATCACGGAGCAGACATAGTGAACCTCTCCCTCGGCAGCGAAGCACGGTCGAGTGTTCTTCGTCGACTGTCCCGTGACGGCCTACTCGACGAGGCATTGTTCGTGGCTGCCGCCGGGAACACTGCAGCGGACACAAAGTCCTACCCGGCCGCCGCCGACGACGTCATTTCGGTTACCGCAACCGACGATCACCGCAAGCACCGGGCATGGTTCGCCGCCTACGGTGACTGGGTCGATGTCGCGGTTCCGGGCGAGGACCTGATCGGGGCCATGGCCGGAGGTCTGCTCATCTCTTGGGACGGCACCTCCGGTGCGACGGCGCTGGTGTCGGGATTTGCGGCGAGGGAACTAAGCACCGATCCGTCTCTGGACCCCAAAGACCTGCGCCGGTTCGTGGTTCGCTCTCTTGCCGCGCCGGGCCTCACCGGAAGTCACGATCGACATGATTGAGCACGCTGAGGGTGCGCATCGTGGCTGACAGTCGTCATCTAGATGTTGCCGGCCACGACGAACTAACAGGGTTGCCGAGGTTTGAGAGTTTCCGGCGCTGCCTGCCGGTCATGCTCGGCGAGCGCGGTTCGGCTGGTTTGCTTCTCGGAATCGTTGAGCTCAACGGCCTCGATTCGATGGACAGCCACCTCGGAGAAGGATGTGGTGATGCCGCGATGTTCCTTCTCGCCGACCGGCTCAACGACACTCTGCCGCCAGCGGCTTTGCTCAGTCGTATCGATCACAAACAGCTGTGGCTGGCGATCCCAAACATCTCGGACGTGGAGGCTCGCGAGTGGGACGCCCGACTGAGGTCCGTGGCGGCAACGCCGGCTTTTGTCGGCGGTCTTGAGCTTGTTCTCGACACCGTGATCGGCCTGGTCCATGCGACGAGCACTGATATGGACGAGGCCGAATTGCTCGCCCAAGCGACCGTCGCAGTCATGAGGGCTCGTGATGAACCAAACAGAACGATGTTGATCCCCGCCGTCGACGGCAACATTTCGGCCCGGTACCGGGTGCTGGCATCTTTTGCCCGCGCCCTTCGCTCCGGGGAGGGTCTCGAGTTGCATCATCAGCCTCAGGTTTCGTTGGATTCAATGTCGGTCGTGGGCGTCGAGTCGCTCATTCGTTGGACCGATCGGACCGGGTTGAGCGTTGCGCCCGCGGAGTTCATACCTGCGGTTGAACAAACGCCACTGATCGGTCCGCTAACGGATTGGGTCCTGCAAAGGGCGGCGCGAGACATGTTGGGTTCTGGGACCTCTTTGCCTCGCGTTGCGGTGAACATCTCGGCTCGATCGCTGGCCGAGCCGGATTTTGTCGAACAGGTCGTACGAGCCTTCTGTGGCGGATCCGGCCAAGAAGACTTGACGAGGCTCGACCTGGAGATAACCGAGACGGCTCTCATGAGCGCCCCTGATCGTGCTCGACGGCACCTCGTAGTCCTGCGGAGTCTGGGAGCTACTGTTTCCCTTGATGATTTCGGCACAGGGTTTTCGAGTCTCGGCGTGCTGCGGGATCTTCCCCTCGACACAATCAAAATTGATCGCACGTTCGTGGGCGGGCTCGAGCACGACCCCACCGCCCGTCGACTGATCGACGGAATGGTCGACCTGGCCCACGCACTCGACCTTGCTGTTCTGGCCGAGGGCATCGAGACCCAAGCGGCGCTGGAAATCGTTGCTGAGTCGGGCTGTGACATCGGGCAGGGTTACTATCTCGGTGTTCCTCAACCAGTCAGCCAACTCGTCGACAACATGTTGACCCTCTCGCCGGATTCCGCCGCGGCCCAATAGCGCAGTCGGCGATCAAGCAATCTGCCAACTGCGTCGGCATCGCTTCGCCTTCGTGGCACCATAGCTCCCATGACTTCAGCTGCTTTTGCCACGTTTGGACGGGTGCTTACTGCGATGGTTACCCCGTTTGATGCCGACGGGTCGCTCGACCTCGACGGCGCGCAAAAGTTGGCCAAATGGCTGACCACCGAAGGCGGCAACGACGGGCTGATCATCAACGGCACAACCGGCGAGAGCCCGACCCTCACTCAAGACGAACAGATCGCGCTCATCGAAGCGGTCGTCGAAGCCATTGACGGCCCGGTGGTGGCCGGCGCCGGAAGCAACGACACTCGCATAGCCGTGTCCAATTCTGAGCGTTCGATCGAGGCTGGGGCCACCGGCTTGTTGCACGTTGCCGGCTACTACAACCGCCCATCGCAGGCGGGACTCGCCGACCATTTCCGGGCCTGCGCGGCGGCCACCGACATGCCAGTCTTGCTTTACGACATCCCTGGGCGTACCGGTCGCAAAATCACCACCGAAACCATGCTCGACCTGTTTGACTCGGTCGACAACATCATCGGAGTCAAGGACGCGGCCGGAAACCCCGGCGAGACCGCTCGCATGTTGTCGTTGGCTCCTCCCGACACCGAGGTTTACAGCGGCGACGACAGCCTCACCTTGCCGCTGTTGTCGGTGGGCGCAGTTGGCACAATCGGCGTTGCCACTCACTGGGTTGGCAACGAAACAAAGGAGATGGTCGACGCCTTCTTCGCCGGCGATGTGCAAAGAGCGACCGAACTCAACCGCACCATGTTCCCGAGCTACGTGTTCGAGACGGGTGACGAAGCCCCCAACCCCGTCCCCACCAAGGCGATGATGCGGGTGATGGGTCTGCCGGGCGGGCCAACGAGGCCGCCGATGGGTCCCGAACCCGATTGGGTCGAGATCGAAGCCAAGGCCGTGCTGGCCGGGCTTGGTCGAGGCTGAACATG
>Ga0209992_10002809_pt1 | contig 15408 bp, 13 predicted proteins | sample 2SBtaG_2_FD_182564 | JGI IMG/M metagenome (GOLD analysis project Ga0209992, IMG submission 182564) | Deep subsurface microbial communities from Kolumbo volcano to uncover new lineages of life (NeLLi) - 2SBTROV12_ACTIVE470 metaG (SPAdes)... | ecosystem: Environmental > Aquatic > Marine >... | reverse complement strand
TTGGATGAAAATGTAATATGAACGGGTAGGGCTTCTTCAACCAACAGGAGGTCAACATGACGTACTACAACGACGAACACGCGGCGCTGTACGCCGATGGGTTTATTGCGCTTGCCGTGGCGGAGGACGCAGCGGTCGCTGTCGGCGAGCTGATGCAGGGGCTGCCGGCGTCGCTGCGGTGTTTCCAGGACCAGGCAGTGCGGGCAGCCGCGTCCGTGGCGCTGAACGTCGCTGAGGGCAGCGGACGGCGCGGCAGGGAGCGCAAGCGGTTTTACCAGGTGGCACACGCATCGGCGCGCGAGGCGAAGTCCGCGGTGCGCATCGTCGTGCGGCTCAACGCTATCGACCAGGCGCGCGGGCGCAAGGCGGTGGACCTGCTCGACCGCGCGGCTGCGCTGACGTGGCGGCTTTGGACCGGCGCAAAGACAACGCGTTTGCCCATCGCTTCCGCTGGCGCGACCGGGGCTCCCTGGCGACCGAACAAGCGCGCAACGCTTGATGCCTCGGTGTGAACGAATGCGTCGTCTGACTGCGGTTGCCGGCTTGACCACGCTCGCGGCGTTGCTGGGCGCCTGCGGCTCTGCCAGCCCGTCCGAGCCGTCGGCGACCGACGTCGCGGGCAATCCGTACGACGATGGGCAGGTTGCCGATGCCCATACGGACGGCGCGATCCAGGACGCAGACGCTGACATTGCCGACGCAGGGAACGGCGACGCAGGGAACGGCGAACCAGCGGACGCCGCCGATCTGGGCGATGCTCTCGCCCCGGGCGCGTGCCCGATTCCCGTCTTCGAGGTGCTCGGTTCGAAACCGAAAACGGCTCCGGTTGTCATCAACCTGTCCGCGCTCGGGTCCAAGAGCGCAACCGGGACCATCGCCAGCTACGCGTGGACCGTGAAGGGCCCTGCAGGCATGTGTCCGCAATACGGCGAGCACCCGAAGCTCCCAACCCCTTCCTTCACCGCGGCGCGGGTGGGTGACTACGAATTCTGCCTCGAGGTCGTCGACAGCGCCAGGACGAAGTCCTGCAAGAACACCTGCAAGACCGTCACGGTGAGCCCCAACAACGGCATTCACGTCGAGCTCACGTGGCAGAGCCCCCTTGTCCCCGATCTTTGCGATGGAAGCTTTGCCATGGACCTCGACCTGCACTTCGCGCATCCGCTGGCCCTGGGACCCGATATCGATTGTGACAAGCAGCCCGACCCCTGGTTTTCCAACCCATTCGACGTGTTTTGGTTCAATCCGAAACCCAAGTGGGGCTCACCGACGCCGGGCACCAACGACGATCCGCTGCTCACCCCCGACGCGACCGGCAGGCACGGCGAGGTGCTCACGCTGCCCCCTCCGCCAACCATCCAGACCAAACCCCTCGTCTATCGAATAGGCGTGCACGCGTGGAATCTGAAGGGCTCCCAAGAGGCCCGCGCTACCGTGAAAACGTGGGTCCAGGGCAAACTCATCCACACCGCGGCCGCCGTTCCCCTCCACGAGCTCGACATGTGGAATGTGGGGCGCGTGCATTGGCCGAGCAAAACCATCAACGGCAAGCAAGTCGCCATGGAGCCGTGCCACCAATCCAAGGCGCCCTGCCAAGGCGGCAAACAATGGCTCGCGGCGGGCGACCGCTGCATCACACAGTGCTACGTGAACCCGGCGTTTGCGGCGACGCAGTCGGGCGGTGATCCGAAGAAGTGCAAGGTGAAGCCCTAGGCGCCCGAGTGTAGGCCCGGCGGCGTGCCTTGGTTGCAGGCCGCAGGGTCGGCTGACGGACACCGCGTCGGGCACGGCGTCGGTGTCGGCCCCGGCCACGGACTCCGAAGGCGTCGCGGCGCCAGACGTGGACGTCTCAGGTACGTCCTTTTTCCCCTTTCGGGCGAAACCATGTGCCACGCGCAAATAATTTCAGTTAGTTGCGAGAGTAAAAGGAATAAGGACGTACCTGAGAATGCTACGCTGGGTCAGCGCCGGAGGAAGGAGGCGTCTCGCGACGCCGCACTCGCTCGGTTCGGGTCGTAGCATCGCGGCTGGCGCCTCGATGCGCTCCGATTCCGTGACGGTGGCCGGAGCCGCAGCCGTGTCCGTCGCGGTCGCCGTGCTGCACGAGGCGCGCCGTTGGAAGATCCGGTCGCGGAGACGGTTTTCGGCTTCGGGGACGGGTTCGGCCACCGTCACGGAAACCAAACAGACCGACGCGCCAGCGGCGGGCTTGTGCGCAGAAAGCGGAAGGTGCGAGCCGGAGGCTCTCCGTACTCAGCAACGTAGCAGCCACAGAAACAGCATCGAGGGGCCAGCAGCGTGCTGCGACCCCAAGCACGCCGCCGAGACGGCCATCCGGCTACGTCGGGCCGGTCCAACGCCGCCAGGTCGGCACAGCCGCGCGGTCGAGCAGGTCCACCGCGTCGCGCCCGCGGGCGTGGTCGACAGCGTTGAGCCGCACCGCGCGCCTCCAACCCCCACGGCCAAGGCGCAGTAGATGAGTGACGAACACTGTGATCGTCGATCTCCGCCGTCTCATGAGCGTGATCCCTAAAAGTACAGTGCTATACTTTTGGGTCATGCGTTTGCGACAGATGCCATCTTTCGTCACGCGGTTGTTTGAGCCGCAGACTCCTACGCGATCGCGAGGAGGAGCTTGTTGATCGACCGGATCTCGTCGCGCAGCTCGGCGGCCTTTTCGAATTCGAGCGCCTTGGCGGCTTTGGCCATCTCTTCGCGCAACCGCTTCAGTTTCTTCTCGAGGGCGGCGACGTCCAGGTCTTCGCCGGTTGCGTCTTTTTCGGCCTCGACGGCGTCGACGGCGAGCGCTTCGACCCCGCGGATCTGTTTGACGATCTGCTGGGGCACGATGTTGTTGTCCGTATTGTGTTGCGCTTGGATTGCGCGGCGTCGGCCCGTTTCGTCGATCGCCTGGGCCATCGATTTGGTGATGCGATCGGCGTACATCAGGACCTTGCCGTGCACATTGCGCGCCGCCCGACCGATCGTCTGGATGAGCGAGCGACGGGCGCGCAGAAACCCTTCTTTGTCCGCATCGAGGATCGCCACGAGCGACACCTCGGGCAGGTCGAGGCCCTCCCGCAGCAGGTTGATGCCGACAAGCACGTCGAAATCCCCCGATCGGAGCCCGCGCAGCAGCTCGACGCGTTCGAGCGTGTCGATGTCCGAGTGCATGTAGCGCACCCGCACACCGAGATCCGCGTAATATTCCGAGAGGTTTTCGGCCATCCGTTTGGTGAGGGTCGTGACCAGGACGCGCTCGTTCTTCTCCGCTCGGATGCGGATCTCGCCGAGCAGATCGTCGACCTGGCTGCCGACGGGGCGGACCTCGATTTCCGGGTCGAGCAAGCCGGTGGGCCGGACGACCTGTTCGACGATCACGCCGCTGGTCTGGTCAAGCTCCCAGTCGCCCGGCGTCGCCGAGATGTACAGCGTTTGGCCGACCCGTTCGCGAAACTCGTCAAACTTCAGCGGGCGGTTGTCCATCGCCGACGGCAGCCGGAATCCGTGGGAAACCAACGTCTCTTTGCGGGCGCGATCGCCGCGGAACATCGCACCGAGCTGCGGGACGGTGACGTGGGACTCGTCGATGACGGTCAGCATGTCGTCGGGAAAATAATTGATGAGCGTCGGCGGAGGTTCGCCGGGGAGGTGCCCGGTCAGGTGGCGGGAGTAGTTTTCGATGCCGCGACACGTGCCCCGGCTTTGCAGGTTCTCGAGGTCGAAGAGGGTGCGTTGTTCAAGTCGCTGGGCTTCGAGGAGCTTGCCTTCGTCGCGGAGTCGGTTGAGGTGTTCGAAGAGCTCAGCGCGAATCGTCTGCATCGCCTGGCTGACCACGTCGGCGGACGTCACAAAGTGGCTGCCGGGGTAGATGGCGATCATGTCCAGGTCGGCCGTCACAACACCGCGCAGGGGATCGATTCGCTGGATCGACTCGATCTCGTCGCCCCATAGCGAAATCCGATAGGCGCGATCTTCGGCGTACGATGGCTGCAGCTCGATGACGTCGCCGCGCACCCGAAACGTGCCGCGGGATAGCTCGTAGTCGTTGCGGTCGTACTGCATGTCGACGAGGCGGTGAAGGAGCTTGCGATGGTCGTAGCGATCGCCCACCTGGACCGGCAGCCGCATCGACATGTATTCCTTCGGCGCGCCCATTCCGTAGATGCACGACACAGAGGCCACAATGATGACGTCGCGACGCTCGAGCAGCGAGTACGTGGCGCTGTGCCGCATCCGGTCGATCTCTTCGTTGATGAGCGAGTCTTTTTCGATGTACGTATCGCTCGACGGGATATAGGCCTCGGGCTGGTAGTAGTCGTAATAGCTGACGAAATACTCGACGGCGTTGTCGGGGAAGAAGTCCTTGAACTCGCCGTGAAGCTGGGCCGCGAGCGTCTTGTTGGGCGCCAGCACGAGCGTCGGCCGCTGCAGCTTCTCGATGACGTTGGCGACCGTGAATGTCTTGCCGGAGCCGGTCACGCCCAGCAGGACCTGGTGCTCTTCGTCGCGACCGATGCCAGCGACCAATTCTTCGATCGCTTGCGGCTGGTCACCGGTGGGCTGAAACGGCGCCTGAAGTCGAAACCTTTGCATGTGCCACCTCCCCAGCGCTTATGGCCAATCGCCTGCCCGGTCGCAAGCGTGGATTGGCCTGCCGGCCACGATGAGGGCGGGGTCGAAATGACGCGGAATTGTGTCGGCGTCCCGCCCGGGATTGACCGTCGGGCTTACACCCTCTAGGCTCGCTCTGTCTGTTCTGACCACTGTGCGGGTGACCCTTCCCGTCCGTTTCAGCCATACCCAAGTCGGGGGTGTCTGCGATCGGTCCTCACCCTTTTGGAGACACAGCATGACTGCGACCTGGAAACGTTTCGTGGTGGTTGCCACCACAATGGCCTTCGTCCTTGGTGCTTGGGGCTGCGGCAAAAAAGCCGAAAGCAAAGCTGAAGCAAAAGCTCCCGAAGCCAAGAAGGAAGAAGCCAAGAAAGAAGAACCCAAGAAGGAAGAGGCCAAACCCGCTGCGGCCGAAGCGAAGAAGGAGGAGGCCAAGCCTGCTGCTGAAGGCGAGAAGAAGGCCGAGGGTGAAGCCGCTGCAAAGCCGGCTGAAGGTGCCGCTCCCGCCGCACCCGCCGCCGCCGCTGAAGGTGCTGCGCCCGCCGCTGCGCCTGCCGCCGCCGAAGGTGCTGCACCCGCCGCCGCTCCTGCTGCAGCGCCCGCCGCTGCGCCTGCTGGCGACAAGCCGGCTGAACCCGCCGCCAAATAGGCCGGTTCCTCGTCGAGCGTCGAAGCTCGATAACCAAACAGCGACAGGGTCGATGGCTTCGCGCCGTCGGCCCTGTCGTGCTTTTGCGGCGCGGGTCACGCCAATGTCGACCATGTTGACGTTTGGCGCCCTGTGATCTACCCCAGCGCAGCCGCCCCATGACCCGCGGCGACCCAAGGAGAAGACATGTCTATCGTTTCATCGCGCACGCTCGCCCTCATCGCCGCGCTCGCGCTGACGGTCGCCGTCACGGCTTGTGGCAAGAAAGAAGAGGCCAAGAAGGCCGACCCGAAAGCCGCTGCTGGAGCCAAAGCCGGTGAAAAGGGCGCCGAGAAAGGCGCTGACAAGCCAGGTGAAGCTGCGAAGAAGGCCGATGATATGCCCGCGCTCGACCCCAAGAAGATGGACGGTAAGCAGCGCGTAGCCAAGAGCAAGGTGCTCGTCGACAAGATGGCCGGCGAGATGCAGAAAATGGTCACCGAGGTCGAAGCGGCCAAGGGCGATCGCACCAAGATCCAGTCGATCTCCGACAAGTTCAAGGCGTTCGCTGAGAAGCACCGCAGCGAAGGTGAAGCGCTCTCACAGGCGATGTCGCCCGAAGAGAAAGCCGAGCTGTCCGAGTACGCCAAGAAGAAGCTCGCGCCGCTGATGAGCAAGATGATGGCCGAGCTGATGAAGGCGAGGGCGGGCGACGAGGGCGCCGCTGCCGCTGGCAAGGCCCCAGCTGGTGAAGGTGCCGGCAAGGAAGGCGCCAAGCCCGCCGGTGACGCAGCCAAACCGGAAGGTGGCAAGCCGGAAGGTGGCAAGCCGGAAGCCGCTAAGCCGGAAGCCGCCAAGCCCGCCGCCGAAGAAAAAGCCGCCAAATGAAGCTGCGCACCCTGTGAACGCCCGGCCTCGTGTCGGGCGATGGGGTCGTCGAGATTTCGGAGCCGAACATGAACAAGGTCTATGACAACGCGACCGCCGCGCTCGATGATGTTTTTGAGGGCGCGACGATCATGAGTTCGGGCTTCGGCCTGTGCGGCAACCCCGAGAACCTGATCGCCGCACTGCGCGAAAAAGGCACGTCCGGCCTGACGATCATCAGCAACAACGCTGGGGTGACCGACGACGGCCTCGGCGTGCTCCTGCAGAGCCGCCAGGTGCGCAAGATGGTCAGCAGCTATGTCGGCGAAAACAAAGAGTTCGAGCGCCAGTTTCTCGGTGGCGAGCTCGACGTTGAGCTCAACCCCCAGGGCACGCTCGCCGAACGAATTCGCGCCGGTGGCGCCGGAATCCCCGCGTTTTTCACACCGACGGGCTACGGGACGACCGTCTGCGAGGGCAAAGAGACGCGAGAGATCGACGGTCGCATGTGCGTGCTGGAGACGGCTCTTCGCGCCGATTTCGCGTTCGTCAAAGCGTGGAAGGGCGACCGCTGGGGCAACCTCGTGTTCCGCAAGACCGCGCGCAACTTCGGGCCGATGATGGCCGCAGCGGGCAAAATCACGATCGCCGAGGTCGAGCAGCTCGTGGACATCGGCGAGCTCGATCCCGACCAAATCCACACCCCAGGCATCTACGTGCAGCGAATCTTCGAGGGCGTCGGCCACCGCAAGCCGATCGAACAGCGCACGGTGCGAACTCGCCCGTAGCGACCGGTTGTGAACTTCAGAGCTCTCGTTGTTGTCGCGGCGCTGTTCATAGCGGCAGCGGCCTGTTCCAAGAAGTCGTCGTCGGACGTCTCCCAGCAGGCGTCACGGCAAGCTGCCACTGCGCCCCAGCCCACCGCTGAGCCTGCGCCTGCCCAGGCAAAGGCCCCCATGGCCGCGCCGGTTGTCGCATCAGCCGTCGAGCATGCGCCGGCACCGAACCCTGCCACGGTGACTTCCGCGCCTTGGCATCGTCCGGGTTACAAGCCGCCGATCATCGTGGACTTTCATGGTCACCTGTCGATCACCGGCGTCAAACGCATCGCCCGGCACATGGATGCCAACGCCGTGGGCATGATCATCAATCTGAGCGGCGGATCCGGCCGAAATGGCGGCGTCGGCTGGAAGTATGCGCTCGCCCTGGCCAACGCGCTGCCGGGCAAGATCGTCAACTTCGCCAACGTGGATTGGCGTGGATGTTGCGGCAAAGAGTGGTCCAAACGAGAGGTCGCACGGCTGCGTTTCGCGGTCACCCGACTGGGGTACAAGGGCCTGAAGATCAGCAAGGCGCTCGGACTGGGCGCAACCGACGAGGCCGGAAAGCTCGTGGCGGTGGACGATCCGCGCCTTGGGCCGCTCTGGCAAGAAGCCGCGCGGTGGAAGCTGCCGGTCGCGATCCATGTCGCCGATCCGAAGGCGTTTTGGCAGCCGCTCGACAAGAAAAACGAGCGCTGGGACGAGCTAAGCGTGCACCCGAGCTGGTCCTATCACGGCGAGGAGGTGCCTTCCTGGACGGAGCTGCTCGACGCCGCCGAGAGGATGTACGCCGCCAACCCCAAGACAACCTTCGTCGCCGTGCACTTCGGCAACGCGGGAGAAGATCCCGATCGCGTCGGCCGCATGCTCAAACGCCTGCCGAACGTGAACATCGATATCGCGGCACGAGTCGGCGAGTTCGGCCGCCACGACCCCGCGAAGATGCGCCAGTTCTTCATCGACCACCAAGACCGCATCGTTTTCGGCACAGACATCGGCATCGCTGACGACTACCTGATGCTCGGGAGCAACGGTGCCGAGATGCCGACCGACGCCGATGTGCGGCCATTCTTCGACGCGCACTTCCGCTATCTCGAGGGCAAAAGCCGCCAGATCGACCACCCCAGTCCGATCCAGGGGCGTTGGAAGGTCGACGCGATCAACCTACCTGCCGCGGTTCTCGACAAGGTCTATCGCGGCAACGCGCTCAAACTGCTGGGGCGCGTCGTCGAAGCCAAACCGGCCCCGACGCCTGTCGGAAAAGCCGCTGGAAAGCAGCCCGCTACAGGGAAGCCGTCGCCGAAGTAGCTGCCGCAGACGCGCGCGTGGGTGTTGTCAGGAAGCGCTGGACCGCCTCGAACTCGCGCGCGATCCGGTGCCGGTCGAAGTCGCCGGGGCCGTCGAAGGTCTTGTGCTTGGTTGCAAGCGCGCCGAGGTTGGCCGCCAGGTCACGAACCACAGCGCGATCGATCCCCTTGCCGTGGATGCCGCCGTTGCCGTCTGCGACGAGAATCCATCGCAAATAGGCCAACGCGAACCGGGTTTCAGGCGCCTTGGGCCGGGCCCGGAACATCCTGTCGACGAGCTGCCGGACGTCGGCGAATCGCGCCCCGAGGCGGCGGGCCTGGACCGTTCGATACACGGCATGGGCGGCCAGGACCCGGGCACCCGCGGCGTTTTGAAGGGCGTCGTCGTCGATCCGGACCGCTGCGGTGAGCATCGCATCGGCCACGAATTTCTCGCCTTCGTACGCGGCAAGGGCATCGAAGAGACGGTTGAGCGTCGCCGTATCGCCCGCGTCCGCGACACGCATGGCCAGGGGTTTGGGCGCTGTGCTTGCGGCGATCGGGGTGAATGGCGAAGCCGGCACCGGTTCGTGGTGGCAGGCTGCGCACATCAGCATCGCGACGACGGCCAACATGTTTGCGATGGTCTTTCCGGTCTTCGGATGTCGCCAGTTCGGCAGCAACTCGGCTAGCGGAGCGAGCACGAAGGGACGCCGCTGCAGGCGCGGATGCGGCAACGTCAGGTCGGGTGTCGTCATCATCGCGCCGCCGTAATCGAGCAGGTCGAGGTCAAGCGGACGCGGGCCGTGATGCCCTTCATGCTTCCGGTCGCGACCAAAGGCGTCTTCTACCGTCTGCAGCCGCGCGAGGCATTCGGCCGCGCTCATTTCGGTGTTTCCGCAGCCCACGGCATTGGCGAATTGCGGCCCCGTGGCATGTTCAGCGGGCTCCGACGCCACGACCTTGCTGCGCCGCGCGTGCTTGAGCCCGAGCTCATGAGTCACGGCATGCCACGCGACCTCCAACCCGTTGGTCGGGTCGGCCAGGTTGGCGCCAAGTCCGATAATCACGCGCGACACGATGCGCTCCAAGGCCCCAAAGACGGGGCGTGGCAAACCATCAGGGCACCGGGGACGACCCGGTCGATGACGGACAACGCGCCAATGATGGACACCGGTGCGATGGCGCGCAACGGTCCGCCCTTGCCCTCGTGCATGGCCAGTCGCATAGTCGGCGGCCCTGCACCTCGACCCGAGAGGCACCCGATGAGCCACCGCTACCTCCTGGCGATCGTTTTCTGCACGGCGCTCGCGATGACCGGCTGCAAGCACGCCCAGTCCAGCAAATCCGCGCGCGCCGACGACACCAAACCCGGTGCAATCGGCGAAAAGAGCGCCGATAAGTCCGGCAAAACGGCCGCCGACCCGAAGACGGCCAAGAAAGACCCCAAGCCCGCGCCAAAGGCCAAGCTGCTGCTGCCCAAAGGCGTCGACCGCAAGGATCTCGACGAGTCCGAGGTGAAGGTGCTCGCGCAGATCATCGAAGACCAGTTCGACCCGTGCGGCAAACCCCGCAGCTTTCGGCAATCGCTCGAGGCAGGCGACTGCGCCCTCGCGTTTCGACTCACACGCTTCATCACCCACAAGCTTCAGCAGGGCTACGGCAAGCGCAAGATCGTCAAGCTGCTGCTGCGCGAGATCGAGCGCGTCAACACCATCGTCGACGTCGATACGGATGGGGCACCGCGCCTCGGGCCGGACAACGCCAAGGTCAAGGTGCTGATCTTCAGCGACTTCGAGTGCCCGTTCTGTCGCAAGTCCGCCAAGCCGCTCAAGCAATTGCAGGCCCACTACGGCTTCGCCCTGTACTACAAACACTACCCGCTCAAGGCCTCCCATCCGCACGCAGAGGGCGCCGCCATGGCCGCCTGGGCCGCTCAGCAACAGGGCAAGTTCTGGCCGATGCACGATGCGCTTTTCGCCAACGCGCCGGCCTTGAAGTGGGAAGAGGTGCAGAAATACGCCAAGAAGATCGGCCTCGACATGAAGAAGTTCGTCAAACAGGCGCTGTCCAAAGAGGCGAAGGCGGCGGTCAAACGCGACTACAACCAGGGCGCGGACGCCGATGTCGATGGCACGCCCACCTTCTTCGTCAACGGCCGCCGCGCGGAGACGCTGCGGCAGCTGCAGAACACGGTTCGCGAACAGATGAGCCTGACCGGAACCAAGAAGCTGCCCGACGCCATCGAGGTGAGTGACTTCGATGGTCCCGGCGCCGCCGGACCCGCCAAGAAACCCGCCGCGGAGAAGAAGTAGTGCCCCAGTCGATGACCGGCTACGGCGCCGCTGAAAAAACCGACGGCGACATCACCGTCCGCGTCGAAGCGCGCAGCGTGAATCACCGCCACCTCGATGCGCGGTTTCGGCCATCAACCGGTGTGCCTGCGCTGGAAAACAAGTTGATCGGTCGCCTGCGTGAACACGTCAGCCGCGGCCACATCGACGTGCGCGTGACCGTCCGAGCCCTCGCAGCGGCGAGTGCATTGACCGTGGATTTGCAAAGAGCGCGTGCCTATCACGATGCGCTCGGACAAATCGGCGCGATGTTGAAGCTCCCCGTCACCGTTACGTGCGTCGATGTAGCCGGCCAGCCCGGTGTGATCGAGTCGGCTCCATCGCACCAGCTGCTCAAGGCGAACAAAGAGCTCGCGATCGCCACGTTCGACGATGCCGTCGCCGACTTGATCAACACGCGGCTTGGCGAGGGCGAACGGCTGGCCGCCGATCTCCGTGGCCGCGTCGAGGCGCTCACACAGATCACATCGTCGATCTCCGCGTTGACCGACGGCATCATGGAGCAGCGCCGCGAGTCGATCCGGGAACGTGTCGAAGCTGCGGTTCGGGCCGTCGGCGCCAGCACCGATTCGGGCCGCCTCGAACAAGAGCTCGTGCACATCGTCGATCGGATGGACGTGACCGAGGAGATCGTGCGCCTGCGGGGCCACCTCGACGCGTTCGGCAGCGCGCTGGCCGATGAGAGTTCGCCCGGTCGCAAGCTCGGCTTTCTCGCCCAGGAGATCCTGCGCGAATTCAATACGATCGGCAGCAAGTCCAGCACCCTCGCGATCACCGAATACGTCGTCGCCGCCAAGGTTGAGGTCGAAAAGTTGCGCGAACAGGTGCTCAACCTGGAGTAACGCGTGAACGCCTCAGATGGCCGCTTGATCGTGCTTGTCGGTCCGTCCGGATCCGGCAAGACCACGCTCGCTCGGGCCCTAATCGGCGCCGATCCGACCCGGCGTGGATTCAGCGTCAGTCACACCACGCGCCCGCGCCGCGATGGCGAGCGAGACGGCGTGGACTACAGCTTCGTGGAGCGCGCGCGCTTTGAGGCGATGGTCCAAGACGGCGCGTTCGTCGAATGGGCGGAGGTTCACGGCAACCTCTACGGCACGTCGCGTGCCGCGATCACCGACATGCTCGCCGCCGGTCGCGATGTGCTCTTCGACGTTGATATTCAAGGCGCCGAGGCGATCTACCGCGCCTTCGAATCGCGCACCCAGCTGATTTTTGTGGTGCCGCCAACGTGGCATGCGCTCGTCGATCGCCTGGTTCGTCGCAAGAGCGAATCGGAGCAGACATTGCGCCGCCGCTTGAAGACCGCGCGCGTTGAGTTGGCGCGGGTGATCGCCGAGAGCGACCGGGGAGTTCCGTGGACATGCCTGGTCAATGACGATCTCGACGCGGCGCGGGAAGCGCTTGAATCGCTCGTCCGTTCACCGCGACCTGCGATGACAGGTGGCCACCGCGAGCTGCTCGGGGCGATGCTCCAGGGGGCCCAGGCCGACCCTCGAAGCGCGACGGCTTGACCGCAAGAGCCGCCCTTCTGCACCCTCCGGCGCCGCTTGAGATCGCGGCCAAACCCGAGAGCATTCCATGAAATTCCCAGCGCCCGACCGCCCTGTCCGGGTCCGAATCGCGCCGAGCCCGACCGGCGACCCCCACGTCGGCACCGCCTACATCGCCCTGTTCAACCTGGCGTTCGCGCGTCGTCATGGCGGCAAGTTCGTCCTGCGCATCGAAGACACAGACCAGGCGCGCAGCAGCGCCGAGAGCGAACAGGCGATCCTCGATTCGCTCACATGGTGCGGTTTGAAGTGGGACGAGGGCCCCGATGTCGGCGGTCCCTTCGGCCCCTACAGGCAAAGCGAACGCGCGTCGATGTATGCCGAAGCAGCCAACACGTTGCTGAGTTCCGGGCATGCCTACCGGTGTTTTTGCACCCGCGAGCGGCTTGATGAGTTGCGCGCCGAACAACGCAAGGCCGGTCACGACTGGCGTTACGATCGTCATTGTCGCGGGCTGACGGCCGACGAGTCCGATAAGCGCGCGTTGGCGGGCGAAACCCACGTCGTGCGCCTGGCGATGCCGACCGACGGCGAGACGATCGTTCCCGACGCGTTGCGCGGCGCCGTGACCTACGAAAACGTGCAGATCGACGACCAGATCCTCCTCAAATCCGACGGCTTGCCGACCTACCACCTCGCCAACGTCGTCGATGATCACCACATGGAGATCAGCCACGTCATCCGCGCCGAGGAGTGGATCAACTCGACCCCCAAGCACGTGCGCCTCTACGACGCGTTCGGTTGGGCCCCGCCGGTCTTCGTGCACATGCCGCTGCTCCGAAACGCCGACCGGAGCAAGATCTCGAAGCGCAAGAATCCGACCAGCATTGAGTACTACCAGCGCGCCGGCTACCTGCCCGACGCCTTCGTGAACTTCCTCGGGACACTCGGCTACTCCCAGCCCGACGGCCGCGAGATGTTTCCGCTGGACGATTTCATCAAAGGGTTCGACTTCGAGCGCGTGTCGCTCGGCGGCCCTGTCTTTGACCAGGAGAAGCTGCGCGATCTCAACGGCAAGTACGTGCGCGAAATGGCGCCGGCCGATCTCGCAGCCCGCGTCCAGGCGTGGCGTTTTGGCGACCGAACCGCAGCGATCGCCGAACTCGTGCAAGAGCGCATGGAGCTGCTGGCCGGCTACCATGACGTCGGCGCGTTCTTTCACGGCGGCACGCTCGCCTACGGCACCGAGATCGGCGCTCTATACGTCGGGTGCAGCAGCAAAAAGAAGAAGGCGATCTGGCTGGATCGCAAGCGGGCCCGCAGCTTCTTCAACGCGATGATCAAGGGCCTTGAGAACGTGCGTCCCTGGACACGAGACGGCATCGAAGCCGCCCTGCGCGAAACCACGAAAGCCCAGCAAATCGGCGTGGGTGATGCTTTCATGGCCGTCCGCGTGGCGGCATGTGGAAAACGTGCCGCGCCCGGCTTGTTTGAGAGCCTCGAGGTGCTCGGTCGTGGATTGACCCTCGTGCGCCTTCGCAGCGCGGCTAACCTGCTGCGTAATGACGTCGCGATCGATGAGACGATCGCCGGGCTGGAGCGCCAACTCAAGCAACTCCAGGCCGTCAAAGAACGCGCCGCACAGGCCCAAGAAGCCGGGGGCCGTCTCGGTCCCGATGGACGCTGAAATGCCCAAGAGTTCCGCCACGAAAGAAGCCCGCGGTTGGTTGTCGACCGGGCGCGCACCCGAATCCCGCTCGCTCGAAGTGGCCTTGTCCCTGGCGTTGCTGAGCGGTGAAGTGCCTCTTATCCCAGCTGTTTTCGAGGGCCGCGAGATCAAGCGCGACGTGCTCATGGCGCTGGTCCTCGAGGCCGAAGCGCGCAGCATGTTCAAGCTGGTCGAGCTGCTCAAAGACCACGTCGCGGACAAAGAGACGCGCAAGGTCGCCAAGAAGGTTCTGTTTCGGGCCCGGCAGCGCGGTTTGCTCGAGAAAAAGCCCGAGCCGTTGCGTGTCGGGGTCAAGCTGGCCACCGCGCAAGATGCTCCACCCAGCTTCTGCTCATCGTTTGACGGAACGGGCACACAGGTCGCGGTTTGGGGCGGGGTCGACGAGCGCGACGGCTCGTTTGCGTTGCTCGGGATCTTGTCGGTGACCCGCGGGTTGGAGAGCGTGAGTTACATAGCGCGCCCGTCACTGACTCGGATGCGTACGCTCTGCGACGACCTTCGCGGGCGATTCCGCGGCGAGGTTGCCAAGGTCGACGAGTCGCTTGCCTCCGGCCGCCTGCGCTGGGGATTCGAGATCGCCGCGGCTGCTGAAGCGTTCATCGATGGCGACACGGGGTTGTGCCGACGACTCTTGCGCGATGTCTCGCCGGTAGACGCCACCAATATCGATGTACCCGAGTGTCCCGACACCGATCTCGTCGACGGCCCCCGGTTGCTCGAGCACCGTTGCTTCGAAAGCTGGCTGGTTGAAGACGTGTTTACGATTCGCAAGAAAAGCGAAGACGCGCTGCTCGACATCGAGTTTGACGGCGACGAGACGGACGAACGCGTGCACAACGCCATTCGCGACGCCGTCAGCGGTCATTTCGCGCCGGAATACCGTCGGTCTTTGGCCGACAGGTTGTTGCTGACCGTGCCGATTCTGCGCGTTGTTCAGCCCGATCTCATCGCCACCGTCGCAGCTACCGCGCGCTCATTCGCCGATGCAGACACCGATGCATTGACGATCCCGTTCCTGCGCGCCGCCCTCGGCAAAGCCGTCGATCCGGCCGATCTTGTCGGCAGAATTGGGGAGAAGTAGGCGCTCTCAGCTCGAGCACCCGCCGTTCAACGCGCTTCGGTCAGCAGCTTCTCGATCAAGGCCGACCACGCCTTCAGACCAGCTCCCGTGCCGGTGTGGACCGCGCGTACGACCCCTTTGTGATCGACGACGAAGACGCTGGGTATGCCGCTGACCTGCAGCCGGTTCATGGCCGTCGGGCCGAGCCAGGCGATCGGCGCGGCGCCATCGAGCTGGCCGCCCGCGTAGTCCTTCAGCGCCGCACCGTCGCGGTCAACGGACGCCGAAACGACGACGAGTCCCTTCTTGGCGAGGCGCGCATGGAGCTCTGCGACCAGCGGAGAAACGCGTTTGCACGGTCCGCACCACGTCGCCCACACGTAGATGAGCATGACCCTCTTCTTGAGGCGCTTGGGGACCGTAGACGCGTCACCGTGCCACTTGCGGACGTTGAGCGACGGGAGCGAGCGCCCGACGAACGGGTGTGAAGTCGCCGAGGTCGGCAGGCTCAACGCCATCGGACGCGGGGGCTTCGTGCGCTTCTTCATCTGCA
>Ga0209992_10002808_pt1 | contig 15408 bp, 10 predicted proteins | sample 2SBtaG_2_FD_182564 | JGI IMG/M metagenome (GOLD analysis project Ga0209992, IMG submission 182564) | Deep subsurface microbial communities from Kolumbo volcano to uncover new lineages of life (NeLLi) - 2SBTROV12_ACTIVE470 metaG (SPAdes)... | ecosystem: Environmental > Aquatic > Marine >... | reverse complement strand
AAGGCGCGTCGCGACGCGAGATCCTGGTGCGCCTGGCGGCCAACGGCGCCGTCTACTGCCCCGACCTCTACGCGACCGAAATCGACCCGGATGGCGGCTTCGAAATCGTCGGTGAGCCGGTCGATCCGCGCGTCCCCAAGCGCGTCGTGCGCCACATCGTCGACGATATCAACGCCTACCCGTTCCCCGACGACGCCCCCGTCGCCGCCGCCGAAGCCATCTTCGACCGGATGAGCATCGAGATCGCCCGCGGGTGTACCGAAGGTTGCCGGTTTTGCCAGGCGGGTATGATCTACCGACCGGTGCGCGAACGAGACCCCGATCAGGTCATCGACACCGTGCTCGGCGCGATCAACAACGCCGGCTACGACGAGGTCTCGCTGACCACGCTGTCCACGGCGGATTACTCGTGCATTTCACCGTTGATTCGCAAGCTCAACGAACGCCTCAAGTCCCGCGATGTGTCGATGTCGGTCGCGTCGCTGCGGGCCTATGGGTTGGCCGAAGACCTGCTTGAAGAGATCGGCAGCATCCGCGCTTCCAGCCTCACATTCGCGCCCGAAGCCGGCACCCAGCGGATGCGCGACGTCGTCAACAAGAACGTGACGGAAGAAAACCTCCATACCACCGCGCATCGCGTCTTTTCCCGCAACTGGAATAAGGTCAAGTGCTACTTCATGATCGGTCTACCAACCGAGGAAGATGAAGACGTTGACGGAATCGTCGATACGTCGCTGCGAATGCGTGAAATCGGCCGCCTCTACAAGCGCGACGCCGAGGTAACCGTCAGCGTCAGCAGCCACGTTCCCAAGCCGCACACGCCGTTTCAGTGGGCGCGCATGGACAGCCCCGACGAGATCACGGCCAAGCAGGACCGTCTGTATCACCTCTGCCGCTCCAACCGCTTGAGATTGCGGCGACATGACGCGCGGACCAGCTACCTCGAAGGCGTCGTCGGACGCGGGGATCGGCGGGTTGCGGACGCGGTCGAAGGCGCCTGGCGACGAGGGGCCCGCTTCGACGGCTGGGACGAACACCTCGCGTACGACGCCTGGATGCAAGCATTCGCCGAGGCAGGCATCGACCCCGAGCTCTACCTGGGTCGGCTCCGCGAGGACATCAAGCTGCCGTGGGACCACATCGACGTCGGCCTGGCCGATGGCTTCCTGCGCCGCGAATGGAAACGCGCCGTGAAGGGCCGCCTCAGTCCTCCGTGCGGCAAACCGGTCGGGATGCAGGTCCACCACACCAACGTCCAGGACGCGGCCGAAGACCAACGCAAGCTCGTCTGCTATCACTGCGGCGTCGCGTGCGACATGGCCGGAATGCGGCAGGAACGGATCGACTACCTCGACCAGCTCGGTGCGTTGGACAGGCTCGACGTGGCCCTGCCCGAGGACCAGGTCGACACCGAGGTCAAAGACGCCTGGAAGCGCCCAAAGAAGAAGCCATCCAACAACGCCAAGGTGAGCCTCACCACGCTTCAGAAACGCGTCGAAGAGGCGCGCAAGCAGCCCCGGCCCAAGGCGCCGCCACAAGTCGCCAAGCGGAAGATCCCGCGCGTGCCGTACAGCGGTCCCGTGTTCCGCTACCGCATCCAATTCTCCAAGGACGGCGCCGAAGCCCTGACATCGCACCTGGACCTTGTGCGCAGCATGCCCCGCATGATCCGCCGCGCTGGCCTGCCGGTGCGCTATTCGGACGGTTTCCACCCCAAGCCGGTCATGTCGTTCTCGCCCGCCCTGCCCCTCGGCGCCACCGCACGCGGCGAGCTGATGGACATCGACCTCGTGGCGTTCATCGAGCCCGGCGAGCTACACCGCCGCCTCTCCGAAGCATCGACCGAAGGGCTGCGTATCCTCGCCGTCGAGCACGTCCCGCTCACCGCCCCGCGCCTGACTGCGACGCTGCAGGGGGCCCGTTACCGCATCGGCCTGCGTCCGCTGAACGGTCCGGTCGCCAGCAACGAGATCTCGCGCGGCTTGTGGACCTTCCTGGCCGCCGGTTCGTGGGTCAGCGAGGTGCAGAGGCGTCGCAAACCACGTTTTGTCGACCTGCGCCGCGACGTCGTTGACCTCCACCTCGACGCCGACGGTTCGGTGCTCCTGCACATGCGGGTCAGTGAAACGGCATCGGGACGACCGCACGAGATTGTTGACGCCGCGCTCGCAGAGCTGAAAGCGTTCGCACCGGTCGAGCCGCCGGATATCGAGCGCGTCGAGTGGGTTCGCGTCGAGCGTGATGGGAGCGGGGTCAGCCCGACGACGGCGCGTCCCACCCTTCCGGGCTGAGCAGGCCGGTCATCTCGGCATCCGATCCGATCTCAGGCGCCATCGAACCGCCGTCGTGCTGCCTTTCGGCGACGGTTTCCACGACATTCTTGAGCTTGCGGACCTGCGTCGCGAGCGTGTCGATGGCCCGAGCTTGTTCGGTCACGACGGCGTTCAGTTCGTGCACGGTGTGTTCGAGCTCGGCGTACCGGCACTCGAGGTCGATCAGCTTCTGTTCGGCGGACATAGCGGCTTATTGCTTCGGGAGATGGTCGCGGAACTGGTGCGTCTCGTCGCCGCTCAGCCGCGCGATGAGCTTGCCATCGGCGCCGTAGATATCGAGCACGGGCAGCGTCGGCGCGTTGGGCAGGTACTTGGTCCAGTGGCTCTTTTCCCAGTTGCTGGCGTCGAACTTGCGCAGCGCGACGTGGTCGGGTTTGGTCTTCTTCCACTCGTCGATGACGACACCGAGCTTCACGCACGGCTTACACCAGCTCGCCCAGTAGTCGACGATGGTGACCTTGCCCGGGACGAGCAGCGCCTTGATCTCGTCGGTGTCCGGGGCGTCTCCGGGCCCGATTCCGGCTCGCTTCACAGCCTTGGTGATGGCCGCGGGCGGCGTGCTGTCGTCGGCGAAGAAGCCGAACGTGCCCGACACCGCGAACCACAGGCTCGGGTTCTCGACGACCTGGACACCAACAACCTCGCGGAACACGGGGTAGCGGCCTGAAACACTGACGGAAACGTTGGGAAGCACCTGGCTCTGGATCGTCGGCATGACGTTGACGAAGGTGCCGCCGCCGTTGGCGAAATCGTTGCGCTCGCCGAGCAGTAGCTCGGTGCTCCTGCCGCGCCAGATGTGCTCGGCCTGGATCGACAGGTTGAGCCATCGCTGCACCACCGAGCCGTTGAATCCGACCGCAGATCGCGTCTCGTCCCCCCAGCGGAAGCCATCTGGTGCGTCGCTCAAGCTGCGCCGACCGGAGAACCCGACGTAGTAGCCGACACGGCTCGCGATACGGCCCATGACCTCGATCTCACCGATCATCCACATCGCGCCGCGGCCGATCGAGAGGTAGCGGCTGTTGTCGATGCCCGAGCTGTCCTCGGCGCCACCGCCGGTATCGCCCCCGAACCCGCCAAAGCCGCCACCGAGACCGGCTGCGAGCTCATCTTCGACGGTTTGGGTCTGTTTCTCGACGTATTCGCCGGTCGGAAACGCGATGCCGAGCGCGACGACGACGCGAGGCATCATCCCGCCGGTCAAGCCGAACGGCTTGAGCACGTCCTGGCGCAGCCGAAACTCCGTGTCGCCCAAGCCACGATCGGTCGTGCCCTCTTCGTGGAAGCGACGCGTGCTGTGCAGCTGGCCGAATGGCAGGACAGCCGCGAGCTCGGTGCCCCAGGGCGCCTCGATGTTCGCGACGACCGTGAACAGGTGCATCGTAAGATCGAAGTCGTCGAAGTTGTCGACCGCCTTGTCGCCTTCGAAGTAGGTGTCGGCCGTGCCGTACCCGTAGACGACGCCGCCGCGAAGGTTGAACTGACTGGCCTTGTTGCCGGCCGCGAGGGTGCGGGCGATGTCGTTATCCCCGGCAGCGAACGCCGGGTTGCCGCAGCTCGCACACTGAGCGAATGACTCGCATGGCGCCACGGTCGCAGCGACCGCAGCAAGCAACGCCGCAGCGACAAGCCTACGCTGGGTACAACGAGACGAGACAGTGTCCGGCGCCATCAAGCGGGCCTGGGCTAGCATTCGGGGTTGCCCGCCTATTTCTTCTTGAGGTGGGGCAGCGCGTTCAGCTTGGCGACCAGGTTGTAGTGGCTGTAGCCGTTCCACTTGTCGAGGATGAGCCGCGACTTGGCGTCGATCAGCATCGACAGGGGCGTCGACGCGCCGGTGTTGACGGGACGGATTCGCCGGGTGAAGTCGACACCGACCGCGCCACCGATGGGCTTGAGCGCGTTGTTCCACTTGTTCAGAACCGCGAACGTCGCGTAGTCGTTACTCTTCTGCGAGAAGCCCTGGTAGAGAATCTGGAAGATGACCAGCTGGCCGCCGTACTTCTTGTAGAGGTTCTTGAAGTCGAGCGTCTCCTTCTGGCAAGCGCTGCACCAGCCGGCCGCGACCGTCAGGAAGATGACGCTGTGGGCTTCGAAGTCGGAGAGGCGCAGGACACGTGGCTGCTCGTCGACGATCTCGCCGTCGCCGTCGATGTCGATCACGCCGACCATCGCGAAGTCTTCCATGATGTCGCCCTTTTCGTATTGGGGCGTGATCTTGTTGATGCACGACATCAGGGGCAGCGACTTGCCGCCGCCGATGGGCAGCTTGGTCTGCGCCGGTCCGCACTGCTTGCTGTTCGCGCCGACCTTGTAGCACTTGTAGCCGGAGCCGCAGTCGGAGTCGCCGCTGCACTGACCGCCGCAGAAGCGCTCGCCCGTGTACGGCCAGCTCAGGCAGCTCGCGCCGGTCTTGCAGGTCGAATCGCCGGTGCACGGCGAGCAAAGGGTCGGCTCCTTGACGGCGCAGGCGCCGGCGCGGTGCACGCACTGGAAGTTGCCGTCGCCAATGTCTTTGCAGTCGGCGTAGCGCGGGCACTCGGTCTTGCCGGGCGTGCAGGTCTTGCTGCAGAACTTGCCGGCGCCCATCGGGGTGCAGGTGGCGCCCTCGCCGCATTGGATATCGGCCATGCATTCGCTGCAGAACTGGCGGGGCATGCAGACTTTTTCGCCACCGAATCGAGCGGTGCAGGCCAGGTGCGGCGGGCAGTTGGCATCTGTCGCGCAGGTCGCCGTGCAAACGGCCTCGACCGCCTCGGCGGGGAGGCTGCACTTAAGGCCGTCGGGGCACTTGCCATGGGCAGCGCAGCTCTGACCGAGCTTGGGGTTGTACGTGGGCTTGCCACACGCGAAGAAGTCGCCCTGCTGCGTGCACTGGAGGCCACCGAGGCAGTCCTTGGCGGTCTGGCACGTCTTGATGCATTTGCCGTTGCCGCACGCACCGGTTGCGCATTGGCTGTCGGCTTTGCAGGGCTGACCGACAGTCGCAGTGCCGGCGCCTTGCGCGCACTTGCCGTCTTGGCAGAGGCCGCTGATGCACTCGCCAGCGCCCTTGCAGGCCGCGCCGACTTCGAGCTTGGTCTGGGGGTCGATGCACACACCGTTGCCGCAGGCGCCGCTTTGGCACTGCAGCGGTCCACTGCACACTTGGCCGAGCGTCAACTTGGTGGTCGCGCCACTGCTGCTGCCACCGCTGCCCGTACCGCCGTTGCTGGCGCCGGAGGTGCCTGGCGCGGTCGCTGAGTCAGTCGTTCCGCCTTCGCATGCGGAAATCAACGCGGCGCAGGCAAATAGGGCAATTAAAGTGCCGAACGTGCGGCGGTGCGTGGTCATGAAGTCCCCCGGAAAGACGGTGCAGGGCGCGAGTGAGGCAGCGTCTGGACGCGACGCGGGGAATCCCCCGCCCTTGAAGCGCCGCGAGAGTAGGGGCCCGGTGCCAGCGTGGCAACGACGAAATCGTAAGGAGACCGTTCTGATCGCATCGAGGCCTTCTGCATCGATGCAAAGCGATCAGATCGAATTGGGCTGCGGGTCAAAACAGGCGGTTCTACGGGCCGATCGAGCCTGAAGGACTTGATATAGCCACTCCGGTGCAAGTCGCATCCTGGTGACCGCTGGCGGCATCTACGGCGATTTTGCCGTCCGCGAAAGGCCGAATTCGGGCCTCGCGCGGCGAGAATCTGCGCATTGGACCATTGGTGACGCAGACGGGAACCGACACGGCCTTGCACCTGCGGCCGTCGCGATTGATCGGGCGCTCATTTCGTGGGTTTGAGGTACGTGTGGGCCGGGGTCGTCAGCGCCAACCTGCTGCTCATGGCACGGCACGCACTCGCATAGTCGTCGTGTTCAGCCGCAAAGCGGCGCAGGGAAGTAGCCTGGGGTGCCAACCCCAGGAAAGAATAGCTGTTTTGGTTGAGCCCTGAAGGGGCGACAGGACGGCAGATCCAGCGTTCCTGTCGCCCCTTCAGGGCTCAGCAATGCACGTACCGAACCTGGGGCTCACTCCCCAGGCTACTGCCGGCCGCCGCTTCGCCGCTCAGAAGCCCGCCATATGGTTAGAAACGCCTGTTTGACACGGGAACCAGGGCGTGTGCCTGAATTGCGCACAATCCGCCCGAACTTGTCGCGGCGCTCTGTTGCTGGCTCCGTAACAGTTTGAAATAACTACTCTCTCACCGGCTACCCGGGGAGAGATGGCCCGCAGGGTCAGAGAGGGGCAAACAAGTACTGCGCGCCGTCAGGCGCTCCATTTCAGTCGTCGACGACGGCTTCAACCCAGATCCGGGGCCTTGACGTCGTCGAGTTTCTCCACAACTTCATGGACGGTGAAGCGGATGACGTTCACGCCTTGCGTCGTCATCCAAGCGTCTCGAATCTCATCGTGCTCGAACTGAGCCGCCTCGTTGTGATGGACCTGCGGGCCATCTCTCCCCGGGAGCGAGGCTGTTGAAAAAGGGCGCCTCGCTACGGCTTGTCGCCGAGGACCAGCACAAGACCGCCAAGGAGCTCCTCGACCGGATGGCAGCGATGCTGGTTGGCCTGGCCAAGCGGCATCAGAAGCGCTGAGCCGGGAGCGGGAGCGGGAGCGGGAGCGTCAGCGGAAGAGCGGATCGCCATTCTCGCCGCGCACATCTAGATAGCGAGGCGCAGGTTGATGCCGACCTGTCCGGCCGGGGCCTTGCTTTGAGCGCTGGCGTCGGTGGTCGCGAACTGGTCGGGCGGGCAGTTCTTCAAGAACTCACCGGTCTTGCCCTCGGCAGCGGCCTTGGCCAGGGCATCCTTGGCAGCTTTTTCGAACGCCGGGCCGAGGCTCTTGCTGTAGAACCGAAACTCGCCGTCGCCGCCGAAGTTGACCCCCGCGAAGAGCTCGACACGCAGATCGGTGTGAACGGCCTGGGTGATGACAAGCTGGGCGACGCCCGTGCCATCGCTCAGGTTGGACAGCGCGCTCAGCGTGAAGTTCGTGTCGTTCCAGGACCCGGGCCCCATCGCGACCGCAAACAGCGCGGCGTAGTGCTTGCCGACGTAGAACGGTGTGAATGGCAACCCGCCGAGGCTCTGGCCCTGGCCGCAGAGGCGCTCGATGGTGCTCGACGCGATGCCGGCAGCCGCGGACTCGGCGCCGTCGTAGCCATCGGGGTTATGGAAGTACTCCAGGCCGATGAACATGGTGTCGTCGTCGTTGATCTTGAAGCCGTACTGCACACCGGCGCTGGCCATCCAGGTCAGGTTGTTGTCCTTGTCGAGGCGCATGCCGACCTCGCCGGTGACATCGAACTCCCAGATGCCGGCCGACAGATCCACACCGAACCGCGCATCTGAACCCTTGCGTTTGACGGCCGACAGGCCGATTTCGGCTGTGGACACGACCATCTCAAGGCGACCGGCGGCGCCCAGGTGTTCAAGATCCGTGGCGCTGTCCGCGAGGGCGATGAGGTAGGCGTTCCAGGCGTTGGTCGTGCCGAAGAGCTTCACCTCGAAGGGGATCTGCATCTTCAGCATCGGCAGCCCGGTCCGCTGATCGAACAGCGTGAGGGGATTTCGACGCGTCGCGTAGATGATATCGACCGGGTTCCACAGCCGCGTCGCGCCGAGCCGAACGTGCTGGGCACCGATTGTCAGGAAAACGGCGCGCGCCACATCTGTCTTCAGCCACAGCTGGTCGAGCGCCATGGTGACCGTGTCATTGCCCGAATTGATGCCGAAAAGCGACGCGCTCGCGTTGGCCGAGGCGATCGGGTTGTGGAGCATTCGGCCGCGGATGAACGCGCGGACGCGGTCGTTCACGCGGGCATCAAAGTAGACGTCGACAAGGTTGTTGAGCGACAGCGGTTGCGCCCCGATGTCCGTCTCTTCTTGCAGGAACGCGCCGTTGCGGATGTAGAGCAGGCCGCCGATGTCGAGACGGTCCTTGTCGAGCAGCTCAGTCTTCTCAGTCGCTTCTCCAGCCATCCGTGGATCGCCGAAGTCCTCGTGCCTCTTGGCGTCACCGGCGGCTTGACCAGCGCCTGTCTTGTCGGCGGGGCCCGCTTCCTCTTCGTCGTCGCCGCCGCCGCCGAACATGGCATCTTCTTCGGCCGCCCGCTCCGAATCGCCATCACCGTCGCCGGTCGGGGTCACCGCGGACGGCATCGCATGGGACGGTCCGGCCAGGCAGAGCAGCACCAACGCAACGAGAGCGGGGCGCGCCGACACGCCGATAGCCGAGGGTGATTTCACGGGTGTTACCGACTCTTCGACTCAAGCCACGCCTTGCTGAAGATGTTGCGCGGCAGCTTACGCAGATCGGTTTTCTTGATGAGCACGACGGTCTTGTTGCCCTTCTCCACCTCGTCGAAGATGCGGATCTCCTTGGGCACGTAAACGCTGGCCTTCTTGGACGGGCTGAACACCTGCCGCCATTTCGGCGTGTACGTCGTGCGCATCAGCCGGCCGCTCGCCGCGAAGTCCTGGCGCTTGAGCACGTTCGACGTCGCGGCATCCACCCAAAGCCGGACCTTCGGGTAGGCAACATCCTTCTTCGGCCGCGCTTTCAGCTCCAGCTGGTGGACGCTGAAGCGGCCGAGCTTGGAGCCCTTGATGTACTTGGCGGTGTACTCGGTCTTCAGGTTGGACTCATCGAAGTCGGTCCGGCGGCTGTCCGATCCACCGATACGCTCGCGTTCGGTGCGGCGTTCCCAGCGGCCGACGGTGGGGTCGTACATCCACAGGTTGCGGTCGATCTTCAGGTAGCCCTTGCCGCGCTCGGACTTGGGCTTGATGAACAGCATCATGAAGCGGTCGTCGGCGTCACGGCGGTAAACGACGCCTTCGTACACGACGGTGTTCTTCTTGCGCTCCTTGGACTCCATGTAGATGAGCGACTTGTAGTCCCCACCGTTGCGCTGGCGGTCATCGATCGTGCTGATCAGCTTGTCGACACCGGCCTGGTCGAGCGGTTTGGGCTTGGCGAACGCGGGCAGCGCCAAAGCGGCGATGAGCACCGAGACGATGACCGATATTGTTGTTTTATTCATCACGTTACCAACCATAAATCGTGGATATTTCACTGCGTTCTTCGCTACACGTGCTGGATTGCCGTGATCGGCGGTCGCTTGGCGGCACGCCAGCTCGGGAGAAGCGACGACAACGTGGTCACCACCGCAATGGTGACGATGGCCATCAGCGCGGTATTCACATCGAACAGCAGCTGCAACTTGTCGGACATCAGGAACATCTGAAAGCCCTTGTTGACGCCGATCTCGGCCGCGTTGAGCCCGGCGCAGAGCGCGGCGCCGAGGATCGCACCGGTCAAGGTCGCGATGACGGACAGCACAAACGCCTCGTAGGTGAACATCAGCAGCACGTAGGAGCGGTCCATCCCGATGGCGCGCAGGGTGCCGATCTCCCGCGTGCGCTCGCGGATCGCCATGTAGAGCGTGTTGACGACGCCCATCACGATGAGGCCGAGCAGGATCGCGACAAAGATCACGGTCAGCAGGCTGAAGGTGCTCAGCACGTACTTCATGAACTGCATCTCGTCGGTCCAGGTCGAGATATCGAGCTTCTGACCCGTCCAGTCTTCGCGCGAAACCGACTGGAATTTCTGCCAGAACGGCTGCCCGGCGCTGTCCATCACGCGGTGGCCTTCGGCGCCGAGGGAACGGCGTAACGACGCGGCGACACTGTCGGCCTTCTCCGGGTCGGCGAGAAAGATGTGCAGCGCCCCGGCGTGCTCGGGTTTCATGTCGTACAGCCGTCGCAGGCCGCTGTTGCTCATGAAGATGGCCCACGCGCTCATCATCCCCATGTCCTTGGCGATGGCGACCACCTGCGCGTCCACGGTGTTGTTGACCCCGCGGTAGGTCGGCGCGCTCACGGTGATGTTGTCGCCCAGCTTCACTTCAAGCCGCTCAGCCTGCTTCTCGAAGAGCATGATCGCGTTGTCTTCTTTGAGGCGATTGATGTCGCCTTGCACCGTCTCGACAATCTCGGCGAACCGGGGCTCGTCGATGATGTCGATGCCGACGAGCGCGCCCTGCTGGCTGGCCTGGTCGCTGATGATCTTGCCCCAGCCGCGGCCGCGCACGGTGACATGCGTGATGCCGAGCTCTTCCTTGCGCGCCTCCACGTGGGCCCGCAGCTTGGGGTAGTCCGACAGCATTGGGGACGCGTCGCCGCTCGTGAGCTTGTAGAAACCGCCGACGTTGACGTGGCCGGAGCTCAGCGTCGTCGCGATCTTCAGCATGTTGACCTGCATGCCGTTGGACACCGACGAGAGCACAACGAGGATCAGTGTTACCGTCGCAATCGCCCCGCCGAGCAGCAACGAACGTCGCATGTTGGCGACCAGGTTGCGGATCGCGATGAGAAAAAGCGTCTTCATGGGCGTGCCCTCCTCATAGCCTATTCCTCGCTCATCGCTTCGACCGGCTGCACGCGCGCCGCAAGCCACGCCGGGTACAGCGACGAGATGGTGGTGACCAGCAAGACCAGCGCAAGCGCCGCCGCGATGTGCCACGTCTGTAGCGCCGGGTAGAGGCGCGGCCCCGCGAACAGGAAGACCAGGATGTCGTTGACGGCCGGGATGCCCACCGACCCGAGATAGCCCACGATCGCCATCCCGATCGCGCTGCCGATGGCGCCGAAGACCGCGCCAAGGGTCAGCGATTCGGTCAGGAACATACCCAGCACCATCCGTCGCTGCGCGCCCATCGCGCGCATGGTCCCGATCTCGCGGGTGCGCTCCATCGTGGCCATCACCATCGAGTTGTTGATGATGAAAAGCGCGACACCGTAGACGCCAAGGATCGCGACGAGAAGCACGATGTAGATGACGCCGATGAAGCGACCGACGTTGCCAGACGCCTCGCGCCAATCCATAACCCGAAGCGGCCACGATTTTGCCTTGGCCATCGACTCGATTTTGGCCTTGACGGGCCAGATGTGCTCCTTACCGGTCAGCACGATCGCCGCGTTGTTGACGATTCCGCCGTCGATGTCGTCCTGCGTGTAGGTCCGGTTTTCGAGCCGTTTTGCGTAATCAGCGGCGCCCGCCTGCATGTCAACGCCCGCGAATTCGTCGAAAACGGCCGAGGCTTCCTCGCCGATCTTCTCAACGACGCCCGAATCCGCATCGTCGCCGCCGAAGAGCGCGTCCTCCGCCGCCTCGCGGTTCACTTCATCGATCCCGCTGTCCTGCCTGATCTCCTTGATTTCCGCCTCCTTGTCGGCCGTCAGGTGACCGTAGAGTTCACGGAACGAGTGGATGTCCATGATGTTGACCACGCCGGCCATCGCGGACTTCTCGAGGCTCTTGAAGCGGAATGTGCCGTAGACCTTGACGTTCACGCTCGTCGGGTAGCCGCCCTTGGCGACCCCGCGGATGGTGATCGTGTCACCCACCTTGATGCGGTACAGCTGCAGGTGCGGGGCGATGGCGTCGTAGAAGAGCTTGTAGCGGGCGGCGAAGTTGGCCTCCGTCACGTCCATGAACGAGGTCACGAGCTTGGGCAGATCGGTTTCCTTGGTGCCCAGGTGGTCCTGCAACACCTTGCGCACTTGTTCAGCCGCCGGATCGTCGAGCTGATACGTGATCTCTTTGTACTGCCGCTTGTTCTTGGTGCGCATGTCCTTGAGCTGATCGTCGGTCTCGAACGTGTACTCGTCGGCGAGACGATCCTTCATCTTGTCCAGGCGGCGCGCGGTCTTGTGCTTGACCATCTCCTCGAAGTACCAGGACGCGAGCAAAAACCCGCGTTTTCCCTTGGGAATCATCTTTCCTTCGACGATCTCGAAGCGCGAAAAATTCTCGGCGAATCGATGCGGGTCGGTGCCCATGTAGCGCAGCGGGATCAAGTCCTCACCGATCGCCATGCGAGCGACCTTGTTCTCCAAGAATTCCATCTTCTTTTCGACGGATCCGTCGAAGTCACTCCACCATTCGTCGCGCGCGACAATGCGGACGTCTTTGATGCCTTCGATCATCGCCTTGTCGGCCGTCTCTTTGTTGACGATGGCCTCGACGTTCTTCAGGTCGTTGCTCAGCAGGGACACGATCCGTTTGACGTGGTCGCGCGTGGCCGTGTAGCGGCGTTTTTCCTTGGCATCGAGGTTGTCGAGCCCGGTCACCATCGCTTTACGGATCTCGGCGAGCTTGATGTCGAGCAGGTTGCCGCCAAACACAAAGGCGAACGCGAACCCCATCGGGATCATCGCCTCGACCTCGGGCAGCTTCTCGATCTCGCTGCGCAGCTCCTTGAACTTATCGAGGTGGCCAAAGTCGGTGCCGTCGACGGGCGACGGGAAGAGCACGAGCTTGTCCTTGCCGTTGGCGTCGCTGACCTGCAGGTGGCCGGCGATCGAGCCGATGAGGCTCTCCGACATCGACGTATCGAGCGTGCTCAGCAAGCTCGCGCCCAGCAGCACGAGGATCGTGCCCATCGTCAGGATTATCCCCACGACCAGCGTCTTGGCCTTGTGCGCCCAGAGATTGCGCCACGCGATACGGATCAGCGTCCCAAACATCAACCAGCTCCCAAGCTACGCGGCGGCGCCGACGGTGTCGTCGCTGACGATGCGCCCGTCGACGAGCTCGATGCTGCGAGCGGCCTGGTTCATCACGGCGTGATCGTGGGTCGAGAAGATGAACGTCGTGCCGTTCTTTTCGTTGAGCTCCTTCATGAGCTCGATGATCTGCGCGCCGGTCTTCGAGTCGAGGTTGGCGGTCGGCTCGTCGGCGAGCACGATTCGGGGCCGCGTGACGAGGGCGCGGGCGATGGCGACGCGTTGGCGCTGCCCGCCGGACAATTCGCTGGGGCGGTGATGGCCGTGGTTGCCGAGGCCGACGGCGTCGAGCATGCCGTTGACCCGATCCTTGCGTTCCGAAGGCGCGATGCCCTTTTGCAGCAGCAGCGGAAACTCGACGTTTTGATACGCGTCGAGCACCGCGACCAGGTTGAAGCTCTGGAAGATGAAGCCGAGCCGGTTGAGGCGCAGGCGGGTGAGCTCGCGCTCTGTCATCGCGCCCGTGTCGTTGCCGTCGACGAAGACCTTGCCGCCGGTCGCGACGTCCACACAGCCGATCAAGTTCAACAACGTCGTCTTGCCGCTGCCAGACGGGCCGGCGACCACCGCGAAGTCGCCCGAACGGATGTCGAGATCGATGTCGACCAGCGCGGGCACTTCAATGGTGCCGAGTTTGTAGATTTTCTGTGCCTTCTGGAGGCGGACGATCGGGTCGCTCACCGCTGGCTCCTGTAGGGTTGGAGAGGCTCGATGTCTTCGAGGAACGCCCCGGGAGGAACGTACTGGAAGAGACAGTCAGGGACGTGCGCGCGGAGATTCAAAGAAACCCAGCGCGGCGAATTGTCACCCCCGGCGGGTGGAAAAGTCTGCGACATGGCGAAAAAAGCCGCGCGATTCGGCTTTGGAAATGTGTGCGCGGGTTAGCACGCCAGCTCAAGATGTCAGGACGAGGCCGGCGACGACCATGCCGAGGGCGAGCGCGGACAGGACGGCTACGATCACCCAACCGGAGATCGGCGCGGGCTCAGCGGCGACGGGAGCACGACTGTCGCGCACTGTGTCTTTGCGGGGGCGCTGGTCGTCGGGCGCCCCGTGGACATCGGACGGCGGGCGGGCTTTGCGCGGCAGCTCGGGGGCGGCAGCGGTGTCCGACTGCGGGCGCTCACCGTCGACGAGGATCTTCGAACGCACGGTGTCTTCGTCGAGATCTTCGAGATGGGCGACCGTCATCTTCTGGCCGTCGGGATACTGCACGGAGCCGCCGATGGCGCTCGGGGCCTGCACTGCGCCGAATTCATCGCGGTCGTGCTCGTCGGTATCCCAGATGGAGCGATCCGTGTCGGCATCGTCGGACGGCGCATGGACGCCTTCGAGAGCAGCTGCGGCCTTGGCGGCGTTGCGACCGCGCCGATCGTAGGCGGTCAACAGCTGGATGCGCAGCGTGTCGGCTGTCGGGGGGCGGTCGTTCGGATCCTTGGACAAACAACGCATGACGACTTCGACCAACGCGTCCGGTACGTCGTCGTCAACCTGACCTTCCATCGGCGCAGGCTGCTCCATGATGTGCTTGCGCAGCACCTGGGCGGTCGTCTCGGCATCGAACGGCAAGTCACCGGTGAGCACCTCGTAGAGCATCACGCCGACCGAATAGATATCGGCCGAGGGGCCAACTTCGGACCCGATCGCCTGTTCGGGCGCCATGTACTCGGGCGAGCCGACGACGTAGCCGGTCTTGGTGAGGTTGTCGCGTTCGAAGGTGCCGCTGACGAACTTGGCGAGGCCGAAATCGAGGACCTTGACGAAGTCCCGCTCGCCGGCCACCTCCTGCAAGAAGATGTTGTCCGGCTTCAGATCGCGGTGAATCAGCCCTTTACCGTGGGCCTCTTCGAGCGCCTTGCAGACTTGTGCAGCGATGTGCACCGCGCGGCCCGGGTCGAGGACCGGTTCGTCGCGCAGCACGTCGGAGAGCTTCTGGCCGTTGAGAAACTCCATCACGATGTAGATGGCGCCGGTCTCTTCGTCGGTGCCAAAGTCGAAGACGCGGACGCTGTTTGGATGGGCGAGGACGGACGCCGCGCGGGCCTCACGCGTGAAGCGTTTGACCTCGGCCGGAGTCTGCGAGAGATCCTGCCAGAGCACCTTCACAGCGACGTTCTGGTTGGTCAGGTGGTGTTCGGCGCGGTAGACGGCGCCCATGCCGCCGACACCGATCAAGGTGTCGACCTTGTACTGCCCCTTGAGAAGGTAGTCGGGCTGCAATCGGCCAGGAAACTGCGTGTCCTCGCAGATCAACTCGGTGGCCCCGTGGCCTTCGGGACAGGTCCGGTCGTCCGTTCGAACGCCGCACGTCGAGCAGATCCGCCACACGGCTCAGCGCTCCGCAGATGAGACAGTTAACTTCGTGGAAAAGCAGGAGGTGGTGGCTTTAGCACCATCTGTGCTGCCGCGCAATCAGGAGAGTCGGCGGCGCAGCAAGGATCGAAAGTCCTGAGCGGTCTCCCTGCCACCGTTACGCGCAATGCGTTTGTTAGTGCGTGACCGGCCTCATGGCACACTTCCCCTTTCC
>Ga0209992_10002807_pt1 | contig 15412 bp, 14 predicted proteins | sample 2SBtaG_2_FD_182564 | JGI IMG/M metagenome (GOLD analysis project Ga0209992, IMG submission 182564) | Deep subsurface microbial communities from Kolumbo volcano to uncover new lineages of life (NeLLi) - 2SBTROV12_ACTIVE470 metaG (SPAdes)... | ecosystem: Environmental > Aquatic > Marine >... | reverse complement strand
TGAGACAAAAACACAAATTTAAATACTAATTCCCATATTTGGAAATAGCCTTGAGTAATAAAGTGACTATTGTTTTAGATGATCAACTAATGAAAAAACTTAGAAAAAAACAATCTAAGATGATTCAAAATTCTACAAAAAATGTTAGTTTTTCACATGTCATTATTGAATCCCTTGAAAAATCTCTTTAATTTAGACTCTAAATTTTTCTTAATTTTGATACACCCGTATTGATGTGGTCAATAATTGTAGGTAATGTTGTACCTGGACCATACACGTGGTCTATTCCTGCCTTTATCAAATCCTTATGATCAACATCTGGAATCACTCCTCCTCCAACAACTAGAACATCATTGATTTTTTTCTTTTTGAGTTCTTTTACAACTCTTGGAAATAATGTTCCGTGTGCACCATTAAGTAAACTCATTGCAATGGCATCCACATCTTCGTCCTCTGCAATTTGAGCAATTCTATCTGGAGTTGCAAAAAGTCCTGAATAAATTACCTCCATACCTGCATCTCTAAAGGCACGACATAGTACTAGTGCTCCTCTATCATGTCCATCTAGTCCTAATTTTGCCACTAGAATTTTGATACTTCTTGATGCAGTCTTTTGTTTCATGATTTAATTCACCTTTTCTATATTTTAAAGGGTTTATTTGATTTTCTGATTTAGGTTATAATGGAAAATCTACTTAAAGCGTATCTAGAGTACTTTTTTCGTGGATGTAACACCTGTAAATTATGAATTATCCTTTGAACCAGATCTTAACAAATTCATTTTTTCTGGAACCGAATCAATTACTGCTATTTGTAAAAAATCAGTTAATAAAATCACCATGCATTGTGCAGAAATCAAGATAAAATCATGCACAGTCTCATTTAATGGAAAAACTATCAAATCTACTCCTAAAACTGATGAGAAAAAAGAAGAATTATCAATAAAACTAGAGAAAAAAATCAAAGGCAAAGTTCTCATTAATTTAGAATTTCAAGGAATTCTTAATGATAAATTATTGGGATTTTATCGTAGTCAATACAAGCAAAATGGAAAAACAAAATATCTGGCAACAACACAATTTGAGGCAGCAGATGCCCGACGTGCATTTCCATGCTGGGATGAACCTGAGGCAAAAGCGACATTTGAGATTTCAATAATTACAGAAAATAAATTTACTGCAATTTCAAATATGCCAATTAAATCCAAGAAAAAAATTAAAAATAAAACATTATACAAATTTGGAAAAACCCCTATCGTATCAACATATTTGATTTATCTTGGAGTTGGAGAATTTGAATATCTTGTAGGAAAAACTGGTAAAGTTCAGATTAGAGTAATAACTACAAAGGGAAATAAATCAAAAGGAAAATTCTCTTTAGAATTAGGAAAGAAACTTTTATCATCTTATGAAAATTATTTTGGAATAAAATATCCCTTACCTAAACTTGATTTGATAGCAATTCCTGACTTTGCAGCAGGTGCAATGGAGAATTGGGGTGCAATCACTTTTAGAGAAACAATTCTACTTTATGATCCTAAAACATCTTCAACTAGAACTAAACAATTCATTGCTGAAGTAATTTCACATGAAATTGCACATCAGTGGTTTGGAAATCTAGTTACTATGAAATGGTGGAATGATTTGTGGTTAAATGAAAGCTTTGCAACTTTTATGGCAACAAAATTTGTTGATAAATTTTATCCTGAATGGAATCTTTGGGATCAATTCATTGAAGATGCAATGAATAATGCAATGGGCTTAGATTCACTAAAAACAACTCACCCGATAGATGTCAAAGTAAACTCTCCATCAGAAATTCGAGAAATCTTTGATGCAATTTCTTATGACAAAGGTGGATGTGTTTTACGAATGCTTGAGAATTATGTTGGAGAGACTAATTTTAGAGCAGGTCTCAAAAAATATCTGTCTTCTTTCAAATATCAAAATGCAGAAGGTAAAGATTTGTGGGATGCCATTGGAAAGGCATCAAAAATGCCAGTCACAGCAATGGTCAATTCGTGGCTAACTCAGCCTGGATTCCCTCAAGTGAATATCACTCAGAAAAATAATACTTTGACTCTAAAACAGGACAGATTCTTAAAAGAACCCACACCTAAAACCCAGAAAGGATTGTGGCAAATTCCAATTACTTATGGATTGGGAAAAGAAACCACAACAAAATTACTAACAAAAAAATCCACTACTGTAAAGGTTCCAAAAAGTCCTGGATTTGTAGCAAATATTGGACGAACCGGATTTTACCGTGTAACATATGATGATGGTATCTTACTTGATTTGAAAATGCTTGTGGACCAAAAACAAATTCCTCATGTGGATAGATGGGCAATTCAAAATGACTTGTTTGCATCTTGTGTTGCAGGACAAGAAGATGTTCAAAATTATCTTGATTTCTCTGATGCATATTTTGATGAGGATTCATACTTGCCTCAGAAAAATGTTGCAAACAATTTACACTTTTTAGCACAATTAACATTTTTTGAAGATTACAATGAAGAGATTAGAGCATATGCAATTAACTACTTTAGAAAAATTTTATCCAATCTTGGATGGACTCCACAAAAATCAGATAATCACACTGATGCATTTTTGAGAGGATTTGTAATTCTTGCATTAGGAAAATTAGATGATGAACAAGTATTGGAGCAAGCTAACATTAAATTCAAAGAATTTTTGAAAAACCCTTCAAAACTTCATCCTGATATTCGTGAACCAATTTTTTCACTTGTTGCATGGAGTGGAAACAAGAAAACTTATTCTCAATTAGAATCACTATACAAAAAATCAAAATCTATGGAAGAAAAATTGCGATTCTTGGGTGCAATGTGTAACTTCCGTGATGAGAAATTATTGATTAAAACATTACAATTCTCTCAAACCTCTGAAGTACGTTCACAAAATATGCAGATGCCAATAATGAAAATAGCTGCAAACCCATATGGAAAACAAATTCTGTGGCCATGGTTAAAGAAAAATTGGAGTAAAATGAGTAAAAAAGTAGGATATGGAAATCCTTTGTTTAATAGAATTGTTGCAAGTATAGCATTTGTTGCAGATGATACTATGGAAAAAGACATCAAAAAATTCTTCAAATCAAATCCAACTCCTGGAACAGAAAGAACTCAGGCTCAAACATTAGAGAAAATCAGAATACATTCAAAATTCTTACGACAAATGAAAAAAGAATTCACAAACTAGTATGGCTAGAAAAATAGTTCCAGTCCTCTCTATTGGAATAATTACAGTTTTTGCAATAATCTTTCTATCTGGCGGTGGAACTGATGATAAAGATATTCTTCGTCAAACCTTTCAAATTAATGCAGTCTATTATGATTCAGGCCATGTTGAGATTTCATTTTTAGATAAATCTGGACAAACTGAAAATGTTGTAATGGAAATTCTTGGAATGGATGAAACATTTCAAAAATCATTTTCTGATTCACAATTTACTGAAATTGTTCCTTTTCCCACTACTCCAAAATATGGTTGGGCAATTCATCCTATAGTTTTAGAAATTGATCATGCTGAATTGGGTCATATTCAATTAAAAACTGAAATTCATCCACTTGGTGAATCAATTCCGCCTGTAATCTATTCTAGACCGTAGATCGGGTACAAGATTTTATTGTACCTCTGAAAACTTATGCTATCTTGGATTTACTTGTTGATTTAAAGAAAGGAAAACGTGGTGCTATTGCAAAAGCAATCACTCTAGTTGAAAATGATCAAAAAGAAACAAAAAAACTCTTAAAGAAAATTTTCAAAGATACTGGCAATTCTATGATTATTGGAATAACTGGACCTGCTGGTGCTGGAAAAAGTTCTTTGATTAACAAAACTGCAATCGCATTAAAAAAATTAGGAACAAAACCTGCAGTACTAGCAATTGATCCAACTAGCCATGTTACTGGTGGTGCAATTTTAGGTGATAGAGTTAGAATGAGTGAATCCACTGATTCTGGAACATACATTCGTAGTATTGCGTCTCGTGGTGCAACAGGTGCAATTTCACGTTCCTTGAGAAATAGTATTAGAATTTTGGAATATTCTGGATTTAATCCAATCATTATCGAAAGTGTTGGGGCAGGACAAACAGAAGTTGAAATTTCAAATATTGCAGATATTACAGTTGTAGTGTTTAATCCAAACACTGGTGATAGTATTCAAACAATCAAAGCTGGTTTAACTGAGATTGGTGATATCTATCTTGTAAACAAGAGTGATCTTAGTGGAACAAATCAATTATTTGATGCAGTAAGGGATTTCATTGGTGATACAGATAGAACCCCCATAATTTTAAAAACATCTGTTAAAAAGAATTCAGGAATTTCAGAATTTGCTAAAACTCTTAAAAAATTAATGATTTCTAAAAAGGAATCAAAAAAAGATAAAGACGCTCAACGACTAGAAACTGAATTAAAAGATATTGTTTTAAATAACATCAAAGAAAAGATTGATGACATGTTAGATTCTGATAAAACATTTTCCAATTATCTAAAAAAAATTAATACAAAAAAAATTAACCCATATGATGCAGGAGACAAGATTACAAAATCTTTGTTAAAATAAAATGGCCACAAAAAAATTAAAAACACCTGCAAAAAAAATCTTCACTGATTCTGAATTTGAAGTAAAACGAATCTATCAAAAATCCTCTAAAAAGAAATCAATGGAGGATTCAGGAAAATATCCGTTTACTCGTGGTATTCATCCTGGAATGTATCGTGAAAGATTTTGGACCATGCGTCAGTATTCTGGTTTTGGTGATGCCAAGCTTACAAATGAGCGATTCAAATTCATGCTTGAAAAAGGACAAACTGGTCTCAGTATGGCCTTTGATTTGCCAACACAAATTGGATATGATTCTGATTCCCCTCAAGCAGAAGGTGAGGTGGGAAAAGTTGGAGTTTCTATTACATCCATTAAAGATATGATGACTGCCTTTGATGGAATTCCTTTGGGTAAAGTTAGTTCATCAATGACAATCAATTCTTCTGCATCTACATTACTTGCATATTATATCGCAGTTGGAGAATCTCAAGGATTCAAAAGCCATGATCTTCGTGGAACCACTCAAAATGATATTCTCAAAGAATACATTGCAAGAAACACCTACATCTATCCACCACAACCATCTATGCGATTAATTGGTGACATGATTGGGTATTGTGCAGAAAAAGTACCATCCTGGTATCCTGTTTCAATATCTGGTTACCATATGAGAGAAGCTGGATGTACTGCCACACAAGAAGTTGCATTTACCTTAGCTAATGCAATAGCATACATTCAAACTTGTATTGATGCTGGTCTAAAAATTGATGACTTTGCACCACGATTATCCTTTTTCTTTTGTTGTACTATAGAATTCTTTGAGGAAGTTGCAAAATTCCGAGTTGCAAGAAAAGTTTACGCAAAAATTCTCAAAGAAATGTTTCATGCAAAGAATCCTCGTTCTATTCAATTAAAATTCCATACTCAAACTAGTGGTGAATCACTTACCGCTCAACAACCTGATAATAACATTATTCGTGTTGCTATTCAGACAATGGCTGCAGTAATGGGCGGAACTCAATCTCTTCATACAAATTCTCGAGATGAGGCACTTGCTTTACCTACACAGGAATCAGCAAAAATTGCTCTACGAACTCAACAGATTGTAGCTCATGAAAGTGGAATTACAAAGACTGCAGATCCTATGGGCGGCTCTCACTATTTGGAGGACTTGTGTGATAAAATTGAGGCTGATGTTTGGAAATATCTTAAAAAAATTCAAAAAATGGGCGGCTCTGTAAAAGCAATTGAGAAAGGATTCTTCCAATCAGAAATTCGAGCAAATGCATATCGTCTTAAAAAAGAAGCTGATTCAGGTGAGAGAGTTATTGTTGGTGTAAACAAGTATGAAGAAGAAGAACAACAACCAGAATTATTAAGAGTTGATGGAAGAATTGAAATTCAACAAAACAAAGCTATCAAGAAATTACGTGCATCTCGTGATAATAAAAAATTAGAAAAAGCACTTTCTGCAATGAAGAGTGCAGCTGACACAGATGAGAATTTAATGCCTTACATTGTTGCATCTGCAAAAGCATTTGCTACAACTGGTGAAATTAGTAATACATTCCGTGAAGTATTTGGTGAGTATCGTCCAAAAGAGGTCTTTTAGATTTGTCTTCTGATTCTGAAAAACCAAAAAGCAAAATTGTAATGGTTACTCTGAAAATGCCTGACGGCAAAGAATTTGAAATTCCATTACCTCAAAAAACTTTCAGTACTGGACGTGAAGGATTCTATGCTCAAATACCTGCACTAGTATATGATGATGAAGTGTATGGGGGACAAATACAAGTTTGGAAGAAAACTCCCAAAGAATAACTAGCAATCATTTTAAAACATGTGATAAGGTATTCTTGTAAGATGAAAATTGATCATATCGCAATTGCAGTAAATGATGTAGAAGAATCTGCAAAGGTGTATCAACAAGCATTAGGTGTTGATAGTGTAGAGTTTGAGACAGTCGAATCAGAAGGTGTCAAAGTTGCAATTATTCATGTAGATAATGGTAGAATTGAATTAATGCAACCCACAAATGATGCCAGTCCAATCAAAAAATTCTTGGATAAAAAAGGTCAAGGACTTCATCATATGGCATTTGATACTGAAAATATTGAAGGTGAAGTAGATCGAATGGAGGGGTGTGGAATTCAATTTTTAGGTAAAATTAGGCCTGGATCTGCAGGAACCAAAGTCACATTCATTCACCCAAAATCACTTCATGGTGTTTTGACAGAACTTTGTTCACATCCAAAAGAATAATTTTTTGATCGGCTCTAGAAAATGTGTTAACTATTAGCTAACACTTGTTAAAACTTAATGCAAAAATACACTACTATAGTTTAGATATCTATGAAGACAAATTGTAGATGCGGTTGTGATATTCCATTGACTGACTATGAATACAGGAAATGGAGTGGATTTAAACGCGGACATGAACCATTACCTTAATTCTTGAGACACTAGATATTTTTTAAATAATGTTTTATTTTTTATTCCATCATTTTTAGAGTGTCAGAAGCTGTAATGATTCCAACAATTTTTGATTTTTTTGAAACCAAAATACACTTTGAATATCTAATTAATGGAACCAAAACATTTGCTGGAGTATCAAAATCAACAATTGGTGGTAGAGGATCCATAGTGTCTGCAATTTTTGATTTTTTTAATTCTGTTTCCCCCACATCTGCTAGATGCTTTACAATTCCATCCTCAGAAATAACTCCTACAACATCAGATTTTTCAAAAATTGGTATCTGACTGATTGATAATTCATGCATTTTTTTAATTGCATCATGAAGTGTGTTAGTTTGTTTTAGTTTTACAATATCTTTACTACAAAAATCCCCTGCAGTATGTGATGATGATTCTCCTTCTAATGTTGCAAGACTCTCAAAGATTTTTTTTGCAGTCTCATAACTTGGTTGACTTCTACCTGATTCAATCTGATTAATCATAGATGTGCTGACTCCAGTCATTCCAGCTAATTTCTTCTGAGTTATGCCTATTTTTTGTCTAATTTGCTTAATTGAATCAATTCTTGGTAACAATTCATTTAGAATGCAGTCTGATTGGCTTTAAAATGTATTATTTTTTCTTTTTTGGATGCTCTATTGCTGCTTGAGCGGCTGCAACAATTGCAATTGGGATTCTGTGTGGTGATGCACTCACATAACTGAGTCCTTCACCATGGCAGAATTTGATAGATTTTGGGTCTCCTCCATGTTCTCCACAAATTCCAACTTCCATATTCTTTCTAATTTTTCTACCTGCACTAATTCCAATTTTAATTAAACTTCCTACACCGCTCTCATCAATTGATTGGAATGGATTTGTTTCAAGTAATTCTTTTTCCATGTATTCTGGTAAGAATTTTCCCTCAACGTCTTCTCTACTGAAACTAAATGTTCCTTGTGTAAGATCGTTTGTCCCGAAACTAAAAAATTCTGCAGTACTTGCAAGTTCATTTGCAGTAAGTGCAGCTCTTACAACTTCAATCATAGTTCCAAAGTTTATTTTTAATTTCATTTTATGTTTTGTTTCAGTTTCTTTTTTGATAGAATCATAAATTTTCTTTATGTGATTTAATTCATCAATACTACTGATTTGTGGAATCATAATTTGTGGGTGGGCTTTTACTTTTTTCTTTGTTAATACTACTAGTGCATCAAAGACTGCTCTAATTTGCATTTCATAAATTTCAGGATATGTAATTCCAACTCTTACCCCTCTATGTCCCATCATGGGATTGACTTCAGCTAATTCTCTTGCTCTTTTTAGAACAATTTTTGCATCTTTAATCTCATTTGTTGCTCCTTTGGATTCTAATTTTTGTATTTTTTCAACTAATTCTTCTGGGTTTGGTAAGAACTCATGTAATGGTGGATCTAATAGTCTGATTGTAACTTCATATCCTTCCATTGCTTTTAGAATTTCAATAAAGTCACTTTTTTGTAACTCTCCTAATTTTTTCAATATTTTATTTCGTCCTTCTATATTTTCAGCCATAATCATTTCTACAAATAAATTAATTCTGTCACTTCCATTGAACATTCTCTCTGTTCTGCATAATCCAATTCCTTTACCTCCAAACTTTCTTGCAAGTTTTGCTCCTTCTGGAGTATCTGCATTTGCTCTGATTCCTAGTGTCTTTGTTTTTTGTGCCCACTCTAAAATTTGCTCAAAGTCTTTTGTTACTTTGGGCTCAACTGTTGGAATCTCGCCTATGAATACTGTACCTTCACTACCGTCAATTGTGACTGTGTCTCCTTCTTTTACAGTAATCCCATTTGCAGTACATGTATTGTTATCATAATCAATCTTTAATGTGGAACATCCTACGATACATGGCTTTCCCATTCCTCTTGAAACAATTGCTGCATGAGATGATTTTCCTCCTAAACTAGTCAAAATACCTTCTGCTGAAAAGAATGCAGGTACATCTTCAGGTTTTGTTTCTTTTCTTACTAGTATGATTTTTTTACCTTCATCTCCTAACTTTATTGTCTTTTTTACATCAAATACTATAATTCCACTAGCAGCTCCCGGTGATGCTGCGATTCCTTTTGCTAATTGTTTATAATTTTTAATTTTTGACTCATCCATAGTTCTGTGTAATAATGCTTCTAATTGTTGAGCTGGAATTCTTGTAAGTGCTTTATTTTTATCAATTAATTTTTCTTTAACCATGTCTACTGATGTTTTTACTAGTGCTGCTGCACTCATCTTTGCAGTTCTTGTTTGTAACAAGTAAAATTTACCTTGTTCAATGGTGAATTCAATATCTTGTGGTTCTCTGTAATGTTTTTCTAATTTAGTACATGCTGCACTTAATTCTTTATGAGATTTTGGCATATCTTTTTTTAATAATTCAATATTTTTTCCAGTTCTAACCCCTGCAACAACATCTTCTCCTTGAGCGTTAATGAGATACTCTCCTTCAATTTCTTTTTTACCATTATGTCCATTTCTTGTAAATACTACTCCTGTTGCACTATCCTCCCCCATATTTCCAAATACCATTGTGACAACATTTACTGCTGTTCCATTTGCAATATCTTTTGTAATGCCATTTTTTTCACGATAAACTATTGCTCTTTCTCCCATCCAACTTTTGAAAACTGCTTCAATTGATAATTCTAATTGCTCTTTTGGTGAATCTGGGAATTTTCTTTTAGTATGTGCTTCGCAGATTTTTTTGTATTCTGTAACGATTTTCTTTAATGATTCTACATTTAGTTTACTGTCATCTGCTACTCCTTGCTTAGTTTTTGCAGAATCCAACACATGATCAAATTTTTCATCATTTACTCCAAATACTACTTTTCCAAATAATTGAATAAAACGTCTATACGAATCCCATGAAAAACGTGGATTCTTTGTCTGTTCAGCAAAGCCTTCAACTGTTTTTTCATTTAATCCTAAATTCAAAATTGTATCCATCATTCCAGGCATTGAAATTGCTGCCCCTGATCTTACTGAAACTAGCAGTGGGTTACTCGTAGAATTCCATTTTTTACCTGTCTTTTTTTCCATTTTTATGATGTTTTTCATTACTGCAGGCATCACATCTTTTGGAAGTTTTTTGTTGTTATCATAATACTTGTTACATACTTCAGTTGTTATGGTAAATCCTGGTGGTACTGGAAGTTTTAGTCGAGTCATTTCACTGAGACCTGCTCCTTTTCCACCTAGAAGCATTCTCTTTTTACTATCTGCTTCTTCAAATGCATAAACTGATTTTGTACTTACCATGCAAAATTTTGTAAATTTTTTGGCTTTTTAAACTAATGCCTTTGCAAATTCTGAAATTACCTTATCCCAATTCTTTGCTTTGATAATTCCACTTGCAACTAGAATTCCTTTTGACCCTAATTCTGATGCTTTTGAAACATCTTCTCCAGAAACAATTCCTGCACCGCAAAGTAATTTTGTTTTATTTTTTGCATTTTTGACTGCTGCAGAAGCTTTTGCTATTAATTCTGGTTTTTCTTTTGAAACTGCTTTACCTGATCCAATTAATTCTGGTGGTTCTATTGCAATATAGTCTGGATTTAATTTTACATATTTTTTTACTTCTGCAACATCTTTTACACAAACAATGGAGATCATTTTTAATTCTTTTAATTTTGAAACAAGTTTTTGAATTTCTTTACTTGAAATTCTATGTTCACTGTGATTGATTAACGATCCATTTACTTTAGATTTTTTTAATAATTCTGGAACAATAAATCCTGTGGTACTACCAACTTTAGAATCATCAATGTGTTGGGCTATTATTGGAATTGAACTATTTGATACCAGACCAATTAGATGTTGTGGTGGTGCAATTGCTATTTTTACTTTATATTTTTTTGAAACTTTTTCTGCAGTTTTTACAAATTTAATTATTTTATCCCCTGAAATCTCATCATAATTTTTACAATTAATTACAAACATCTTTCTTTGAACCTCTATACATTCTATTTAATTCTTGATTAGATTTTTTGTAATTGCTTGTCATATCTTTTTTTCATAAATGAAACAATCGTCATTAATGTCAATCCTGCAGCATTTGTTCCTATGATAAACACATCTGAGACAATAAATCCATATGTTAACCACAAAATTGAACCTGCTGCAATGAATATCATCAAAAATCTTGAGATATCCCTCATACTTTTCGTCTTGTACCCTTTGTAGATTTGTTCTACCCATCCAGTTAAAATCAATACTCCTGCAGATACTCCTAAAATTGTTAATAGTGTTGAATCGACTTCCATTTTAACTCCAGAAAAATTCGTCCAATCCTGTTTGTTTTGGTTTTCCTAAAATTGTATCAAAATCTAAACTCATTGATGATGTAATTTGTTCCAATGTTGATTCTAAAAATTCCATGTATTTTTTAGGATCAATTTCTTCTTTTTTTGCCAATTCTGCAGGTTTCACTCCTGGCTTGTTTAAAATTTTGACAAATGATATTCTATCTCCTTTTTTTATTTCTCTAATTCCATCTAATTGTCTTGCTGCTCTGATATGTTGTGGAACTGTTTTCACATATTCTGATGGTGCTTTACTAAGCATTACATTAAATGTCAACTCATCTATTGGAATTTCTTTTGCCTCTACTTTTTTACCCACTATCGCAATTTTTTGAGAAATTTCTTTTTTTGCATTATTGAAATCATCCATTGATTTTACTTTGGATAAAACATCTATCAACTCAAAAAATAAATTTTTGATAAATGCTGGTGTGTGTGATTTTTTTCCTGTTAACCCTTTGACATCCACTTTCCCGTCTTCTGTTACTCCAAAATAATTTTTCTTTCTGTTGCTTAACACACAATACCTGTAAGTTTTATCAATCTCTAAATCTACACCATGATCTTTTTTTGCCTGCTCAATTACTGCTTTGATTTGTTCACTAGTTGGGTTTTTGATAAATAGCGAATCTGTATCTCCATAAAGTACTTCGATTCCTGTACTTTCACATTTCTTAATTGTCTCAAGAATTGTATATCTGCCAATTGCTGTAGTTGATTCGGCAGCTGGAAGAAAGTATAATGGAAATATTTCTGCACCCATTACCCCATAGCTTGCATTTAAAATTACTTTGAGTGCTTGGCTGACTACGGTATATTGCTGTCTTTGCTCCTCTGTAAGTGTCTCTTTTTTTGATAGACTCTTGTAGTAATTTACCCTCAAATCTCTCAATGAACCAATAATTGATGCAGTCATTCCATTTTTCTTGGTACATGCCCAATGGTTAGTTCCTGGAATTGTATTTTCCTTACATTCTTCATGTGGACATCTGACTGTCTCATAGGATAAATTTCGAACCTTGATGATGCTAGGATATAGACTGGCAAAGTCCATTACAACTACATCAAAATGAACTCCTTCTTTTGGTTCAACAACTAGACCTCCTCGATATTTTTTATCTTTGATTACTGCATCTGACATTACTCCTTCTGATCTTTGTTCTAGTTCTGTTCTTTTTGGAATTAATGAATTAGTTTTTCTGTGTTCATAGTATAGTAGACTTCTAATCCACTGTGATACTCCCATTCTTGCAATATCATCAATTGGCATTCTTGCAATTCTTGCAATAATTACAAGCAAGTTCATCAGAATTTCATTATTGAAACTTGTAAGCTCGTATGTTAGTGATGCATCATTGTAACAATAGTTTGCAGTTTGGTATAGTGACAATTCATGAAATTCTAATCCATAGTCAATCTTTTCTTTCCCTAGCAATGCTTTTGAAACAGCGTTTAATGAAAAACTAGTATACTTTTGACTAAACGCATAGATTTGAAAAGATCTGTTTGATAAAGTTCTATACAAATCAATATGAACTCCTTCTTTTAATGTGGCTGAGTCTCGCATCATGTAAAATGGATTATCTGACTCTTTGATACCAAAGTTTTTCCCCCTGTTGTAAAGATATGGTAAATCAAATTCATCACCGTTGTATGTGAGTACAAATGGATAACTTTTGATTATTTCAAATGCATCTAGTAACATCTGTTTTTCCTCATCTAAATTATAAAATTTGACTTTGATGTTTGAATCTAATTCATTTACTCCTTGTTCTGTCCCCTCTGTTTTGAGCACAAAAATATGATCAAATCCATCTGTTCCCTTGAGTCCTATGGCTGTAACTTTTTTTTCTGCAAGTTTTGGGTCTGGTATCCTTCCCACTACAGCTTCCACTTCGATATCTACACTTAGTCTTTTGATTTTGGGAATTGGTTGGTTTAGTAGTTCTGCCCATTCTGAGATAAATTCTTTGAACTGTTCAGAATCAACCATACTTTCACTATCTACTTTATCCCAAAGCAAACTTTTTAGTGCAATTTTTACTTCATCTAAAATTTCTAAATCATCTTGAATTATTTTTCCTTCTACTATTTTGTAATATTTCCCAACAATCAGTCTTTGATCATATAGATAATTCTCATAATATTTTATGTCAGATTCCCATGTGTCCATGGTATTTCTAATACTATTTCCGCCCATAGTTCCGCCAATTGCCAATGGATTTTGTGCAATAATTTGTGACATTTCTATTTCTGAATCTTTGATTAAATCATATTTTTTGACAGTTTTAATTTCACGAACATCTTCCCTATCTTGTATGAATCCAAGTTCGTCTATTGCTAATTTAGAATAACAATATGGATAATGTTCAGTTTCATCAGTCCATAGTTTTAGTTCGTGTGTTTTTGGATTATAAAATTTTAAAACCACTGCATTTTTTTTACCATCATATGTTGCAGAAACTAACATTGATGTTTCTAAATTTCTGTATGAATTTCTCTCTCTTTGATTAGCTGATTTTTCTTTATTACTGTCATTTGCAACAATAGTATTGTTGTTTACTCCATTACTGTTATTTTCATTATCCATTTTTATCAATTAGTTTTTTTGCCCATGAACTAACTTTTTCTTTATCTAGATGAATTACTTCTACTCCTGCCTCTTTTAGTAATTCATAATCAGTTTCAGGATACGTATCAAGACATACAAATTTCTTAATTCCAATTGTAATGGCCATTTTTGTACATTCTAGGCATGGAACAAATGTGGTATACAGAATAGCTCCTGCAATTCCTGCCTCGATTCCTAAAATTGCACAATGCATTATTGCATTGGCCTCTGCATGATTACATAGACATCTATCAAGAGATGCACCTGATTTTATTTTCCCAGCCATTCTGTCTTGACATCGTTTACATCCTCCTTCAAAACAATTTTTGATTCCAGGTGGAGTACCGTTATACCCAGTAGCTAATTGTCTATGATTTCGAACTATTACTGCTCCCACTTGTCTTGTAACACAATTTGAACGCAGTTTTGCAAGTTCTGCTTGAAGCATAAAATATTCATCCCAATCTGGTCTATCAAAAGTACTCATACCGTTTGTGTTTGAGTGTTCCATATATGGATCGCGATGAGAAAAAAAATTATTGCGATCAAAAGTATTCTTGATTCTAAATACTTTACATTTTTTTAATTATTCAATTTGTAAATAAAATCATCAATATGCTTAAGTTTGTAATTCTTACAAAAAATCTGTGAATCATGATCCTAATTACAAAGCTACATTGGTTCTTTTAGATGATTTTGAAGTACATGGTCTCGTTTCATTTAACAAAGAAAATTTTGATGAAGAATATTTTAAAAATTTTTTAGAATTTCAAAAGGCTTTTGCACATTCATTTGGTGATCTTGTGGGAAAACTAGATCCTTTTGATAATGTATATGAAAATTCAATTATATTTGCAATTTATTCGGAATCCTGTTTCATTGTATCTCATTTGGATATAATGAAGACTTTTTTGAAAATTATAATTAATCCTCAAAAAATTAAGGGTGGATTTAATGATGAAACTACACTTGGAATATTAACTAAAAAAATTTGCAATAAAATGCAATACTCTGAAAAACTAAAAAATTCTATTCATGGTTTATTTTTAGAAGATTTTAGAATAGCAATAACTCATCAAAACTATCTGATTCAAAAAAATGCTAATCTTATAATTTATCCAAATGATGAAAAATTGAAAAAACATCTAAATCTTGAAGATCTTTATGATTATGCACTACAAGTTGTGGCTATATTTGATGCAATGGTTGATTGGTCAAATGGGTCAAATACCACTTCAGACAAATCTCCTACTGAATTAGATAGAATAGTTGATGATTTTAAAAAACAAGTAGAGGTACTTGATAGAAAACTTGAGAAACTTTCATGACTAGTACATAATATTTTACTACACGAAAACATAAAATCCTCAAATCCTGATTTTTCTTTATATCTTGACACAATACCTTGAGAAAAAATATGTTCAAAAAAA
>Ga0209992_10002806_pt1 | contig 15417 bp, 18 predicted proteins | sample 2SBtaG_2_FD_182564 | JGI IMG/M metagenome (GOLD analysis project Ga0209992, IMG submission 182564) | Deep subsurface microbial communities from Kolumbo volcano to uncover new lineages of life (NeLLi) - 2SBTROV12_ACTIVE470 metaG (SPAdes)... | ecosystem: Environmental > Aquatic > Marine >... | reverse complement strand
AAATTCTCTTGAATCTTGAACCTCTCCTAAAGATTTTGTAATTTTATTTAATGATGATTTTACATTTTTTAGTGTCATAATTGGTTCTGAAAAAACCAAGATAAAGTCGTTTGCCAAACTCTTATTTCGTCAAGTTATTCTTATGGGTTTTATTTAGTATGTGTATTGTCTTTATTTCACTATGGATAGCCTCACATATACGGTAATCAAAGAGATTGGAGACATTGAATCTAATCACATTGATTCTATAACTACTCAATGTAAAAATATTCTCTCAACTCTCAAAAAAAATCAAACTATAGTGGCTAAAGATTTTATCAAAGATGTAATGCCTCAATTCTCCAAGACCTCACGAACCAAGCATCTCAATCACATGGGATATGAACATTTGAGGAGTGGTCACAGAATTGGTATGTTACACAAAAATGAAATTGCACGAAAATCAATAGAGTATAATGACTTTATTCATTTAAAATCCATCCAGTATTGGTGTAAACAGCTTAGTGAGACCAAATACAAAAACTCACGTCCAAATAGAGAACTACTGGGAACTCGAGATAATTATGCCCGTCTTTTGTGGCAGTTCAATGAGTGGTTACAAGGAAAAACATTTAGCTGTTATTCTTCAAAAGAGGTAGGAGAAAATCTTTACGAATGCAAATACCAAGATGTCTCATTTGGAACGGTTGAAGATATGCTGGAATTATGTAAAAACAAAAACAGCACAAAAGAGGATTTTATTGGAATTATCAAAGATTACCTCTATGATGATGAGAATAAAAAATACAAGGCAGGATACATGAACTCTAGATTCTCTGCAATCACTTCATATTTTGTCTCTAATCAATGCAACATTAATTTCAAATTCAAAACAAAACACATGTGGGATACTGAAAATAACCAAGATACAATTCAGTTTGGATTAAACGAATTTGCAGATTTGATAGAAAAGGGTGGTGCAAATCTTACTGAACGTGCAGTGTATATCACTAAATTGCATAGAGGACTTGATGCCTCCACATTATCTGAGAATTTTAATTTCCAAGCATGGGAGCAAATGGTAGAGCATTTTGGAGAAGAAGATCACCGCAAATGGAAGATTGATTCTATGTGCCCTGTACCCATTCGGTTAATCCGACTAAAGTCTGACTATTACCATCTGGGGTTTTTGGAATATGATGCTATTAAAGCAATAGTGGACTATCTTGATTATAGAGAAAAGAAAATGGGTGAGAAAATGTCTTCAGACAAACCTCTCTTTATCAACAAGTATGGAAAAGCAATCAATACAGTATGGGTAACGAATCATTTCAGAGATTTGGCAGATATTGCAGGACTTTTGGATATTTCTAGTACCACTATCAATAACCGAGATTTGGGAAGTCACGAATGTCGAGATTTGAATAAAACAATATTTGAATCCCATAAAATTTTTGACAAGGATTCAGAACACTATTTGGGTCATAAAGGCAGTTCTTACAGTAAAAAAGACATTATTTATCCTCAAAATCTGGCTGAAAACTATACTATAATTTCTGAGACTTTGAATATATTTTCAAATGTCTCTAGTCATAGAAAAGGTAAGACAGAGCAATCAAAAATGTATGAATTGTTAAAGGAAAAAAGTGAAGAAACAACACAAGACAATCACGAAATCAAACAAAATGTTGAGAAAATTCTTAGCTATCTAAAGATTTGAAAGATCAATTTCGTTCCTAAGTTTGGTTCTTGACCCCTTCCGTTTGAATTTTTGATGTCTTTTCCATGCTTTTGAGCGTGGAAGTTTATTTTCTTTGTAAGGTAGAATACCATAATCAAAATAGGCATAAGTTTGGGAAAGTGATTGCATTACCTTATTCATCAAAATATTTTCAGAATCATATCCAAATTTTAAAAACAATACTTTGGATTCTTCTTTAGGGTAAAAATGATCTACTAGTGAGTCATACCAATCTTCTTTTGGTTTATCAGAATAAAACACATTATCCATTAGGGATTCAATTCCTGTCAATAGGAATTGATAAACAATATTAGCCGTATCCTGTAGTTCATCTCTTTTTTTAATACGAACTAGATCCGAGAATGGTCTGGTAGGATGTAATTGCATGTATTCCTTAGTAATCTTTTCTGAAAAGTACGAATCAGGTTTTTTGTTAACATCTTCTTTTCTTTTTTTATTTATTGCTTTCATTTTTTTTGAAAGAGCCTCTGATATAGCGTCAGCAAAATTACCAAAATAGAAATTCATGTTTCCTCCCTGAAAAATATCACTGCGGAGTAGAACTTTTTGTATTGGTTTTATAAAAATTTCACGTACAAATGATATGGAGTAATCATCCATTACTTTTTTTATAAAACAAAAAAATAAACTTATTTTTGATGCATTATTAATCATAGATTTTAATTCATCAGAATTAAGATTGTATCCCGTTATTAAAAAAAACCCTTTTAATGTAAGAAAGTATTGTGGAGTTGGAATACCTTTTGTACTGTATGGTCTATCTATAATTATTACATATCCAAGTTTAACAGGATCAGGGTTTTTCTTTGGTTCTTGAGTAATTGGGTCTAAAACTTTTTTCCCACCATGTGTTTGAAATGACTTGCCTGAAAGTAATTTATTGTAATTGTTTTGAAGTGGAAAATAATCATTATAACGTAATCTAGACGCATATCCCTTTGTTTTATTATAAGATAAAGCAAATTTTGACATATCGGATGTCTGGGATTTTTCAAGTATAGCTATGCTTCCTAGTAGATTTTGAATATTTGCTTGTTTTTTTCCTTTAAATGCATCAATAAATTTTTCTGGGTAAATTGTAGTGAAAATAGACGGTTTTTTCATATATTTTATGCCTGATACCATGCTATTAACACAATCGACGGTTAAGTAACACCATCCGATTTACTATAGGCATGTACAATTCAACTTGTCCTAATTGCAAAGATAATCTAGAAGAACACAGTAATGGGGAATTACAACAATGTGCATTTAACGAATTATCCAAAATTAATAGAAAAAGTGAAACATTTGATCTAGAATCCAAACCAAAATCAAATGAAAACCGTGTTGGAGGTTCTAATAGTGGTTAGACGAAATAAACTAGATAAAACCCACAAGCCTTGCAGAGTAATTTACACTGCACTTGAAAGTAAATGCCCAATCTGTTTAGAACTACATAATAAAAGTAAAAAGTTCGGCACACCGTACCACTTATTGTATCATCTTAATGAACACAATTCAGATGATGAAAATACAACAAAGATTACTGTTAAAGAAATTAAAATCACTATAAAACAAATCTGTAAGGCAATCAAATGGAGAATGTTTTTCCATGATTGATTACGGAGAAAATGAGAAAATATGGACAATAGAAGAATTAGAGTTAATCAATGATTTTGACACAGTAAGATGTGTACAATGTGAATCACTTTTAGGATTAAAGTCAGGGGGAGCATTGAAACATTCTGAAATTCATAATAAATTTTACAAGTTTGATCATGAAAAAGAAGTAAAAGCAAAACAAATACAAAAAGAAGAAGACAGAAAAAGAGAGCATGAAGTTATTTTCACTGTAGAAAATAAAATCAAATTAAACCAAAAATTAGGTGAAATAAAAAAGGAATCAGACAAGTATGGATGCAAAACATATCTTGCAATAATTACAGGATTATCATCATTAGTACAAATGAAAATTCATGAAGAAATGAAACCACATACAGTTCTATTTACTGGCAATGCAACAAATAAAGAAATCATGATTAACACATTTAAGAAAATACCAATTACAGTACATGTAAACTCATTTACACCAAAATCATTTGTGACACATTCAGCACGCCATTCAACAAAAAGTCTTAGGAATATAGATCTGTTACCAAAAATTCGCAATAAGGGAATGTTCACATCAAATGCAGATCGCATATTTTTGGGCAACAAACCTACCGTAAAAGACAACATTGGAATGCTAGATACCGTTCTAGAGGGGAACGGGTATGAATCTCATTCAGCAGTACACGGAGTACGAGGGTATACAGGGAATTATAATTTTGTGTGGCTAGGCACAATTAACCCCGTCAACAGGCATGTGTATGAGGTAATAGGAGAGATGAACAACAAGCCATTATTTTTCAAACTAGACGATAATCAAGTAGAAAACAACATCAAAGATATGATTCAATCACTTAGTCAAACAGAGGATTCATCAGATAATACACTAGTGAATACTGTTGAGAGTTTTTGGACAATCATTTCAGATTTATTCATAGATGATGAAAAAGTAGTACCGTGGGATAAAAGTAAAGATAGTGCAGAGACTTGTGAAAATATAATCAATTACGGTATATTTTTGACAGACCTTAGAGCACATTTACCTACAAAAAATACAAGAGAATCTACATCAGGAGGAACTAATTATAATTTTGATAACCCCATTAGAGAAAACTGTAACAAATTATCCAAAACATTGTATAATTTGGCGCGAAGTCATGCAATTATTCATGGACGAAATTACATCACAGAAGAGGATTTGGAAATAGTTGTACATGTAGTAATGTCAAGCTTGCCTCAAGACAGATTGAATCTTTTTGAAGTATTACTTTGCAATAATGGGACAGTAGATACAACACAGATTGAAAAACATCTCAAAGTTTCCAAAGCTACAGCATTAAAAGAAATGGAAAAGTTTAGAGTATTAGAAATAGTTGATGAGATAAAAATTGACGGAAAAAGTAAACCAACATCAGCTATTCAATTAAAAGAAAAGCATAGTTGGATTATGGATAATAAATTTAAATTTATTTGAAAGAGCTGTTACACATACATATTGTGGATAATTCTAAATAATCTAATTATATAATATAATAAATAATAATAAGATAATTTAGAAAAACAAACTATGAAAGTATGTCATCATAATAATAGTTTCAATAATAATTATAATAAAATAAGATATCTAGTACATATTGTAAATTTTAGATTTTAATTACAATAAAACAATTACAAATATTGTATCCATAATATGCTAATTAAGGACGGACAATTAATCATTATAGGCACAAATAATGACTTACAAAGAAAAATGTAAACTAGAGATACAACAGTTAACTCTTTGTGGATATACACAAGAGAGAATAGCTGATAAACTCAACATTTCAACTTCAACAGTATCACGAACTTTACGTAAATTAAGAAAAGGCAGTTCTCAATGGCTTATGAATTTAGCAGAGCGGGATATGGCTCACATTTTTCATGAATCCCTTCAAGGATTCCAACAAGACATGATGCGTCTTAATGAATTATTTGAAGATGAATCAGTAAAGAAAAATCCTAAACTTCAATTACAAATTAGACGAGAAATTACTCAAACTAGATCAAAGTACTTGGAACATTTGGTAAAAGCTCCAATGGTGTGGTCAATGTCCATTTTTACAAGTAAATATTCTCCTGAACCAATAGTTCAACCTACAATGAATAGTTTAGGTGGTATATCTGGAGTGTAGACATGGGAGTTGTACAAATGTATGCGTGTATGAATTGCGGAAATTTATTCCATACTGGTTCAGCTAAAAACAGAAATCATTGTCCAACATGTGGTCATAGTTTGTACAATGCTAAGAAACTTGAATGGGCGGAGATTTGAAAAATGTCAAATAAAAGAAAATATCCAAACTGTCATTCAAGTGATACTTATGATGAATTATATCTTTTCTATAATTTTTTTAGAAGGTTTTAATTTATTAGATGATATAAGTTTTGATTCATATGTTTGTTTATGATAGTAAAGTTGTTTTTTAAATTAATAATTTCATGATGTTTTTCACGATATCTTTTATTTTGTAAACGTCTTTGTTCTTTATTATTTTTTTTAAATTGATTTAGAAATTCTAATTCCAACATTTTAGATAATCAATTTTAAATATATGAATCATAATTTATTTTCAAAATTATACGATCAAAGTTTTTTATTTTCAAATAGAATTAACATAATTTGTAACACTTTCCAAATTTGGAATTAGTTTAAAAATATATTTATTATTTTTAAAAAAAATCAATCATAATGAATTGTAAACAAAAAATAATTCAAGAAATCCATAAAAAACCTCATATATTTAATGAATTAGTAAAAAAGGTTGATTGTGCAAATGAGACTGTGGATAAATACCTTGATGAATTTGTATTAAATGGAAAAATTTTAGAAAAAAGAAGCAAGTTTAGAATATTATTTTCAAAAAAGATTTCAAAAAAAAATATAATATTATTTGAATTGATGTTAAATCCCACAATAAAATCAATTATAATTTTGTTAATGAAAACAAAAGAAATATCTCAACCAGAGATAGTAGAAATCACAAATAAATCAAATGCGACAATATCTAAAGCGTTTAAAATATTACATCATGCTGATTTTGTTTCAAAAAAATATAATGCGCCATTTATCTATTATGAAATTAGAAATAAAGATGAAATATTTTCTATCTTAAAAAAAATTTATCCTAACCTTACAACTCGTATGCTCTAAACTTTTTGGATTGATTTTTTTATATTTAGACTAATATATTTAATTTCAATACATCATATTTGAATTGGTTATATTTCAAAGGGTAATTCAAAATAAAATGTAGAGCCAAATCCCTGATGACTTTCAATTTTCATCTTACCTCCCAATTCTTCAATTATTCCTTTACAAATGATAATTCTGATCTCATATGGTTTGTGTTCTCTTTTGTTTGATGTATCAATTTCATAAAAATTTTTGAGCAGATTATTTTGAACTTTGAATGAAAATCCAGCACCATTATCTTGAATCTGAAATACAATTTTTTGATCCTCAATCTTTGCATTTATTCTAATTATACCACCATCTTTTGGTGTGAATTCCAGTGCATTTTGAATCAAATTATCAATTACTTGTGATAAATATGATTCATCAGAACTAAATCTAAGTAGAGGATCAATATCGTTTACTATTTTGATTTGTTTTTCTTTAATTTTAGAAGAGAAATTTATTATAATTTTTTCAATTAATAGGTAAACTGTAAAGGTCGATTTTTTAAAATTGATTTTATGTGAATTAATGTGATATATGTTTAACATTTCTTCAATTTGTAGATCTAATTTTCTAGCATTTTGGCATAAAGATTCAATTGCATTTTTTTGATTTTCGGTGAAATCATTTACGTTGGATGTATTTTTTAAAATCTCACAATTACCAGATATGACAGAAATCGGATCTCGTATATCATGAAAAACCATTTTTGTAAATTCTTTTTCTAAATGTCTTTTTTGTTGTTCTTTTCGCTCTATTTCGATGGATTGTTCATTATGTTCTACTTTCTGTGTAATGTTTTCTTGAATAATTAAATATTCTATAATCTTATTAGCATGATTTTTTATTGGAATAGTTGTTTTTCTAGTCCAAAATATGGAACCGTCTTTTCGTTTGTTTCTCATATCTTCATATTGTATTTCTTTATACAAAATTGACTCTGCTATATTTTTAGATCCCTGTTGATGTTGTTCTAATTGTATGCTTTTTAGATTTTTGTCTAGTAATTCATCTCTAGTATATCCAGATAACTTACAAAATCTATCATTGACATAAGTAATGTCTTGATCTCCATTAGTTTTTACTAAGCACATTGATTCATCTAAAGCATCTACTGTTAATTTAATCTCATTTAATTGGTTATTGCAATCCTTTGTATATTTATTAGATATTTGTTTTAAAACTTTGAGAGTTGAAGAAAGTTCATTAAATGATTCTCCAATGGCAATAGCTTCTTTTGAACCACTGGTTTTAATTTTTGTATCATAGTCTCCTTTTTGGACTTGTTTTATACCCTCAATCAAACCCTCAAAAGGTTTAGCAATGTAACTAGATAGTATAACTGTAATTGCAACTGTAACTAAAATAAATACAATAGCAAAATAATATAAATTATTTATGGTATGTTGAATGGGTTCAAAGATTGCATCTTGAGATACATTTACAATAATTACCACATATTTTTTTGGATCATTGGGATTTGAAACTTTGTTCCAAAATTTGTACATTTGTTTTTCTTCATCATGTATGGTAAATGTGGTATCTATCAAGTCTAAAAATAAAGGATTTTCTTCAAAATAATTATATCTAGTTTGTAATTGACTATCAAATTGTTTTAGATTATTTTCATCATAAATTACTTGTCCATTATTATCTACTATCGTAATACTTCCAATATTTGTCTGGGCAATTGATGAAATGATCCTATCCATACTATGGGTAATTACCATTATTCCCATGTTTTCCCCACTTCCATCCGCAATCAAAGTGGCAAATCTTATCAAGGATTCATGAGGAGTTTTATTTTCTTCATCAAATTCAATATCTGAAATATATACTTGATTTTGTGATAAAACTAATGTATCTTTAAAATAATATTGGTCATTTTTATTTTGTAATTCTAGTTCAGAAACGGCTTGAATATTTTTTCCATCTGAATTAATTCTTACAATCTCTTCTCCTCTAATATCTAAAATACTAATTTGTGCAATATCTGGATTAGTCGGAATGATTTCTTTAAAATGCATAGTCATAATCCCGACCCATTCATTTTTATCAAAATTAAATGAACTTCCAAATTCTGAGAACTTTAACAAACCTTGAATCTCTGGAAATATAGTGTATAATTTAGTTTTATCAGTATTTGATGTAAAATAGTTTTCCAATGACTGTGTTTTTATTTTGATGTCTTCTTCAATTTCATCCATCACTTGTTCAGTTAAAGTTTTTTGAAAATCATTTATAAAAAAATAAGATAGACTACTAATTATTATTATAGACAATATAACAAATGGAATAATTATTGTTTGTGATGTTTTCATTTTTTATAACCTTATACACATAAACTCTTTTTCATTAATTCCAATATTCTATTTCTTGGAATATGTTTCAATTATTTCAATTAAAGCATCTAATTCCATTGGTTTTCTCAATATTTCTTTGACTCCATATTTTTTAAGCATCTCTTCATCTGTGTCAGTTAATGGTACCGCCGAAAGTACTATGATATTATTTGATTTGGTTTTGTTCTTTTTTTGTAATTCTTCTAGTACATCAAAACCCGTAAAATTAGGCATTGCTAAATCTAAAATTAGTACATCATAATTGTTGTCTTGCATTAAACTTAAGCCATTTTTGCCATCATTAACATATTCAACCAAATATTTTTTTAATGTCAAAAATTTATGGAAAAGATCTGTAATGTCTTTGTTATCATCTACGATAAGAATTTTCATGTTCGTGTTTTTAACAAGTAGATAAAAAAGGTAATTAAACTATTTCCAATTTTGGAATATATTCAAAAATATATTTTAAAACTTGAAATTAAAAAATCAACCATTCAATTTTCCCAAATTTGGAATAACAACTGAAACACTATTAACTCAAAACAACGATTATGCAATATGTATGGTTTAGAAAACATTACAATAAACCAATCATTAGAATCAATGCAAGAAATTGTTTTGATTCACGAGATTGTGGCATTAGTTAAAAAACCTACATTAAAATCAGAAAATTTTGTAATGCTAGGTTCAGGTTGGATACAGGTAAAAAATGAACAAATATGTTCCAGCATTATAGATATGATGTCAGATAATATCAAACATAAGATGTTCTCATTTCTCCAGACAAGATCCTTCACAATACCAAATCTTTTAAAAGAATTAGACATACCATATACAAGTGGATACCGGAAAATCTCATCATTGATTACAGATGGATTAGTTGTAGAATCCAGATTTATCGAGACAAAATACTACAAGTGCTTATATGAATATACTTCATTTATCCAAAGTGTAAAAATTTTAGTGGTTGATGGAGAAACAAAGATATTCATCAAACTGCGAACCATATAATCTAAAAAATATGCCAAAAAATAATACCTATTTAGGGTAAATGCCCAAAAATTCTTATGAAAATTCTTATCGTAGATGATAACAAAGACATTACAGATCTTTTCCATAAATTTTTGACATTAAATGATCATGATTGCGTCTCGGTTAATGAGGGACACCACGCAATAGATCTCATCCTTAATGAAAAATTTGATAAAATTATCTTGGATCTCTTTATGCCAGTTATTTCAGGTTATGATGTATTAAACACAATAACAGAAAAAGGAAATATTGAATTTACAAACATAATAATTCTTACAGCAGTTAATATCTCAAAAGAGAAAAAACATGATTTACACAAACTAGGCATAACAAAAATCTTAAAAAAACCTATTTCTTTGAGTATAATTAAAGATGTCATAATGGAATGATTTTCCAAAATTGGAATAAGCTTCGAAGATTATAATAATGAAACACTAGAAAAAATATTATATGAATAAATTTTTGTATGCTATTCCAATTGTTATTGCAATAACGGGCATCATAATTTTTGATTCGTTATATCAAGAACAAGAAGAAATAGAACCATTAAAAATTGCAATAAACGTTTGGCCCGGATATGCACATGCATTTGTTGCACAAGAAATGAAATTTTTTGAGGATAATGACATACAAGTAGAATTAATTTTAACAGATACGTATACAGAAGCTCAAGAACTATACATTAGTGGTCAAACTGATGGGATCTTTGAAGTATTTCCAGATACAGTATTTCATAATGCAGAAGGAATTCCATCGCAAGTAGTATACATTGCAGATTTTTCTGACACTGCAGATGTTGTTATTGGCAGTCCTGCAGACAAAATAAATACATTAATGGGCAAACGAATTGGTATTGAAGGTATCAATAGTTTTTCTCACATATTTGTATTGACTGCACTTGAAAAAAATGGAATTAATGAAGGCGATGTAACTTTTGTGGATATTCCTGCAATAGAGGTATATGATGCACTAAAAAATGACGTAATTGATGCAGGTCATACGTGGGATCCTGCAAAATCAGACGCATTGGATGATGGCTATTCCATATTATGTACTGCAGGTGATCTTCCAGGACTTGTTACTGATGTTTTAGTTTTCAAACAAACTGTGATTGAGCAAAGACCAAATGACATTCAAAAAGTTGTCAATGCAATGGTGACTGCAAGGGATTTTGTATATTCGGATAAACAAAAAGCAATAGAAATAATGTCACAAGCAGAAGGTATCGAGCAACAGAGTATTTTGGATTCTTTAGACGGTTTGGTTCAACCGGACTTGGAACATAACTTTGAAAGTATGAAAGACTTTGATGATACAAATTCCTTATTTGAAAGTGGTAGAATTTATATTGATTTTTATCTTCAGAGAGGACAAATTAACAAAAGTTTGGATCTAAATGAAATCATCGAACCTCGATTCATAAATTCATTATATCAAAAATCAACATGAGGATACAAAACCAACTATTTCTGATAATAATAGTAATTTCCATCCCATCAATCATAATTCCTTGGTTCATAATTTTTCCAGAATATTCTTCTCAACTAGAATTCAACATAACTATGGAAATGCAAGCGGATTCAACTCACGTGATGGATAAGATTTCCAGAACAATATTTGAGAGAAGTATAGATCTATTAGTTTTTGCATCACAAGGCAAAGATATCTTTGATAATGATACAAATAAAATTAGTTTAGAAAAATTAAAAGATTTTGAAAATGTTCTTCGTGAATATGAACGATATTCAAAATCTTATTCATCAATATCGATATATGATCTAGATGGAATAAAAATATCCGACACCAGAGGTCTGGGAGTTGGAATTGATAATGATTCACAAGAAATGTTTTTTCAAAAAGGATTAGTTAAAAATTATTTTGATAAGTATCCTGTATTTTCAAACGAAGTAAAAAGAGAGGTTATTCATTTTTCATCTCCAATCAAGAATTCAGAGGGTGAACTGATAGGAGTACTAGTAGCACGTATGCCTACAACCCGACTTTATGATATTATTGATACTTCAAATGAACATAAAGAAGGGTTTGAGAGTCATCTATTGACAGACAAAGGTGCAATGATATTTAGTACATCAAATACCCAAAAATTTGATTTACAATTATTTGAATTGTTAAATGATAAAAAAATCATTATTACGGATACAGAACAATTATCTGAAATATTTGTGATGGTAAGTGATGACGGGTATCTCTACGAAGAAACAACAGGCTGGAATCTTGTTACACAAGTACCAACCACATTAGCATATGATTCTTTGTTTGAACTGGAAAGAAATACATTCTTGGTGATTATAGCAATTTTAATAATTTCTACAGTGTTTGTGAAATTTATTACAAATTCATTTTCTAAACCAATTTTTAAAATTGCAGAGATATCTCAAAATATTGCAAATGGATCTACCACACAAAAGTTTCCAATAATTCATACCAATAATGAAATCAATATGTTGTCAAAATCACTACAAAAAATGTATCAATATGAGGAGGATTTAAGGTCTAAACTTCAATCAAATTATGATAAACTTAAAAAAGCAACAAAAACAAAAGACGAGTTTATGTCCATGCTTTCACATGAAATGAAGACGCCACTAGTGCCAATATTGGGACATTCTGAGATGTTATTAACACCTGATCTAATTGGTACACTAAATGATGATCAATTAAGTGCTGTAAAAAATATTGAAAAAAATGGGAAACATCTACAGAAAATGATTTTAGAACTATTAGATTTACAAAAAACAGGATTAAATCAAATCAAATTGATTTCAAATGAAATAGATGTAAATGGATTATTAGAAGAAATACAATCAGAGTTCACATCTAAAGCAAAAGAAAAAAATGGATCAATTGAAATTGATTCTCAAAATACATTTACCATTTCTGGAGACCGCAATAGATTAAAACAAATATTATCTAATCTTATTCTAAACGCAATAGATTTTCTACCCAAGAAAGAAGGCAAAATAAAAATTGGTGCGGTAAATGAAAACAATAATGTAACATTTCATGTGTTTGATAATGGCTGTGGGATTCCAACTGAGGATCTTTTGAAAATTTTTGTTAGGTTTTATCAGGTTGATACGGGACCTAGTAGAGCTCATGAAGGCAGTGGATTGGGATTATCCGTATGTAAAGAACTAGTTGAGCATATGGGCGGTCAAATTTGGGCACAAAGTCAAGAAGGGGAAGGTTCAAAATTCTACTTTACAATTACTACAAAATTACAAGTTTAGCATACATGCTCAGATCTTATGTTTTTTAACTAACATGACGATTCTTTAGGTTAATTTTTAACTTTAATGAATATAGACATATTTTCTAATTGACTCTATAATTTTATCAAAAGAAACTGAAGAGTAAAATAATGGAGATAAATCCGTCATTAATTGATAAAATGATTGACGGTGTGTAGATGAGTTTTCGTATGAGCAATTAACTGAAAATCTGATTCTAGTAAAATATAATCAATGAATTCGTGGTAATTCCAAAACCAGTTCTTTAAGTTTGATATATCTTGATTTTGTTCTTAATCTCATATTACAACATGGACAATACAATCCGTCATACTTTAGAAACACACAACATGTCTGACATCTTTTTTGCCCTACTAGATATCGACTAGTGCCATTAGGTTTTTTTGCCTTAATATTATCACAAACATTCCTACAAACCATCAGTTGATCGCCCATAATGCTAACTTTTTCTCAAATCTCATTTTAATGTTATAAAGTCGTTTTTGCAAGTTTACTATTTTGCCATGTTTTTGGCTGTATCTTTTATTTTGTTCTTGTCTTTCCTTGTTATGTTGTAGATAAAGATAACCTCTATTCATATTATAATTTTTTAGCATTTCTCTATATTAACCAAAATTTATTTTCATCACAATTAGAAAAATAAAATTTCGGATTATTAATCCAAAATTATTTCAATGTTTGAAGTTCCTGAATAAAATTCAATAGATAGTATGTTTGCACTAAATTGAACATCATCCATCTCTTCATTGTCCGCTAGGACAAATGGAATACTAGAAGCAAAAAGTGGTACTGTGAATTTTCCATCAGAATATGAATCAATTAACACTGATACTGTTTTTGAAGAAACATCATATGAAGATGTTTTAACAGTTGCACCAGTTATGGTAAAACTAGAACATGTTTTTGCCATTGGTACTTGTGTTTCAGGACACAAAGTTGGTTTGGTATTGGTTTTTACTACCAACTGTTTGGATTCTGTTGATGATGGTGCCTCTGAGCATAATCTGTCCCCACATACGATATGCTTAGTTTCACTTCCAAACTTTGTATTATATATCCCACTTGCTTTTTTTGCTTCTGCTTCAGGAACAATATCTGTAACTGACACGATTGCCATAGTTGTAACAATAGACAGTGTCAGTAATAAAATTGCCTTGTGCATAATTCTATAATCTATAAACAGTACATATAATGCTAATATTTTTTTCATCATAATTAGAATTTTAAATTCTAACAAAAATAATAGTGGATCTTTAGCAATTTCTACAATAAGGTATTATAGATAGCATTTGGTTTTAAGAAAACATCCCACTTTTGAAACATGTTTTGGTTTTAAAAAAAATCATAAAAAATTATTTATTTTAAGACTTTACGAATAGTTTCGTTAAGTACTTTAGAATAACTGTATGATGTTTGTTCTTGTGAGATTAGTTTTGCTTGACGTAATCTGAGTTTTTTATCAAGATCATCATCTATCATTATTGTTACACGTTTTGACACGCTTAAATGTTATTTTTATTTTATTTAAGAATCATCTACCATATTTGGAAATACTTCTTAGAATCATAAGATATTGTTTGATACCTTTCTTAAGAAATTAACCGAGTGAAATTTTATAATTCTATTTTAATAATAATCAAAACAATCCTATGATGGGCAAAAACATGATGACAGGTTCAGGAAAGATGGGCGGAATGATGAAGGGAAATATGACTGGCATGCCTCAACATCAATCAATACACGATATGGTGATGGCAGGAATAAGTAATTTTGCAATGAAACAACAAGTAATGGATGAAATGGATAGACATCATCTAGAAATGAAAGCATTACTCGATACACTACAAGAGACATTCAAGAGATGCTTAGTGTTGCAAAGAACATACGAACCAGAGCATTGATTTTGTTTTTGGGATTTGACTTTTTAAAAATTATAATATATAATTAAAACAAAATCAAAAAAGAGTTTAAATCAAAAGACCTCTTTTGGAAGGCAAAACTATCATTTCAAGGCATTATGAATGTCTAATCACGGTAACATGATTAAATGAAATCATGGATAATGTCAATTTGAAACTCTTATTTTGGATATGATTTTCATGTTCATTATGGAAATTACAGTTGACCAAATGTATAGAATTGAAAATAAAGGACATGATATGGGATTTTTAAAAAAATTCATGATGGAAAATGCGGGTGCTGCAGCAGTTAGACGATTAA
>Ga0209992_10002803_pt1 | contig 15436 bp, 27 predicted proteins | sample 2SBtaG_2_FD_182564 | JGI IMG/M metagenome (GOLD analysis project Ga0209992, IMG submission 182564) | Deep subsurface microbial communities from Kolumbo volcano to uncover new lineages of life (NeLLi) - 2SBTROV12_ACTIVE470 metaG (SPAdes)... | ecosystem: Environmental > Aquatic > Marine >... | reverse complement strand
CCTGTGTTTGTATAGGCAGTCGTTTCTCTGTTTATACCGGGTTTAAATTGTAACTTTGTCAGAGGCACGGAGGTTTCCTAACTATTTACAGCACTTAATCTGTTCCAGACCCATTGAGCATTTACAACAGGGTCATAGTCTTTATCCACAGTAGAGTCATCAAGATCATTATGCTCTGTGATTTTCCAGTCAGACCCTACCTCGCTTAAATACTCAAGCAAACCGTCATAGGTTGCAATTTCTTCAAACATACCTGTTGGGTTATCAACTGTAATACATAGCATCACACCATCTCGCGGCGGTAAAACAGTATCGTCAGGGACATAAGCAAAACCCTGCACACCATGAGGATGCCCGTGCAGAACAAAATCAGGAATTGTCCCGTTTTCGTTTAATCTGTATTTAACTAGCTTGTGCGCCATTCGTGACTCCGTTTTTCTTTTTTAACAAAGTGGGGTTTGCTAAAGATGTAGAATCCATTGTTTCAAACCCTCGATGCGAAGCAAAGTCATTAGGGCAATGCGCCCATTTATCCGCACAATGCTCTAACCATTTTAAAGTCATAGCATGGGTCGGCATATTTCCTTCACTAACAATTTTATTTTCTAGGTTTAAGTAAGCAAAAACCTCAGCTTGAGCATCAGCAGCGTTTATCCCTAAATCAAAAATGTAGATCATATTACCTTCATCTATAACACCTTGCCGTGACCGAGCAGCGTTTAAACCCTGCTTCATAGCTGTCATAATGTGGTATCGACATTCTTCGCGCTCGTAATCTTCCTCTGTTAACTCGGTCTTGCCTATCTTTTTCATTAAAAGTTCATGCTGGTTCATAAAAAAGTTAAGTTTCCGTAACGCAGCATTAACAACGCCTTGCGTTTTTTCTCTGTCTGACCTTAATTCCAGCATTTCTACTTCTAATAACTCTTTATCAAAAGGGTCTTTAACAGTAGTCAATTCGTGTTCTTTTTTACGGTATTCTATGTCAGACTTCTTTAGACTTATAAAAGTTGCCTGTAATGCGGCTTTAGTATTATTAATCTCAGCTAAAGTATGTTTTATGCTTCTAATAGGCGTAAGAGGGGTTACGTCCAACATTACACCCATAAACTGCGAATGAGACTTGTTAAAGTTAGTAATACCTTGTTCTACTGCTGGCATCTTTGCATCAATGTTTTTAAGCATTGACTTGTATTCCGCAGGTTGGCTCGTTAACGAATTGCCTAAATCACTGAGAATTAAATCCTTCATAGGTCATTTTCTTCGTTAAACCGTGCCGCGCTTTCTATTTCTTCGGGGGTTGCTGCACGAACAAACCAAGAAGCAAACCACTTGTCTCCTACTTTAATAGGAGCATCGTAACCTCTTCTCATGTTTATGTGATCGAACTCAGGTGGCTCAGTCCATTCAACAGGCGCATAAGTATCAGGACAAATAAATTCTTCCCCGATTTCAGGGTGTTCTAACCTTATATCCCCTTGATGTAGAGGAAATTCTCTAGTAGCTAATTTAATATAAGCGGTCATGTTTTCAGTCCTTATAGCGGATCGTTGTCAGAGGACAACGTGCTAGTCGAAGAGGTCATTCCAGTAGCAGCTTCCGTAATCGTGGTTGTGGCTAGGGTGTAATCCTCGCTTGACTCGGATGAGGCGGTATCCGCGCTTTCTGCAACATCAAGAACGCCGTAGGTTAAAGTAAACCCTGTATAGGTGGGATTAGTGTAAGACCCTGTTTTTGAACCATCCGTAGGGATTTTTATATAAAACATACTTGTCATTGCTGGTGAACTTACAAGTCGCGCCGCAGAAGCAATAATCATATCCGAGCCATCTATCGTAATTCTAGATTGAGTACCCATGTTTGCAAGGTTGTTTTGGATGTATCGTGACCACTGTAACACTCCCGACGAATTGTATTTAAAAACCATGACTGCTTCATTATTAGCTCCTCCGCTGCCACTATTATTTATATCCCCATTAGAAACCATATATACGTTATCCGAACTATCCACTGCCATTCTTCTGGGGGAGCTAGCAGACCAGATAGTTCCGCTTGCACTTCCTTCAATTTTTCTAGCCCATTGCTTTACGCCAGAACTATTAAGTTTCATAATATAAGGTACATTAGCAGGTGAACTGCCAGCTTTTGCGCCTAAATAAATGTTATTAGAGCTATCAGCAACTACGGCGTGTATTCCATTAAGATAACCTGCTATTTCACGATGCCAGTCAAGAACCCCTGCTGCTGAAATATTCGCTACCGAACCAACTACAACACCACTACCTGAAGCGGAATCAGCTTTGCCTACAGGGATAATATAATCATTGGGAGTAATAACCATATCACCTTCAGCAGAACTGAGTGTGTTTCCCACAGAAGAACCAGCAGTTGTAGCTGATTTTTGAAATTGTATAGCTCCAGCACTATTCCATTTTACTATTTCTGCAAATCCAGATGAAGTGCTGTCTGTCCACAGGTAGATATTATCATTACTATCTATACCAATACCAGCGCACTCAGCCTCTCTACCTTCTGTACCAAAGTTTCTTCCCCATTGAAATGTTCCGTTTGTGTCCCACTTTAGGATTATGGAATGGTCATCACTGGCATCGTATCCACCACAGCCTATAATTATATCTCCCGTACTATCAATAACACTACCAGCTTTTACTGTCGTAACACTTAAACTAGTATCTGTGGCTTCTCGTTGCCATGTAGGGGAAGTTCCGTTTGCAGGCCATTTAGCAATCCATACACTATCCGTAGTAGGGTCAGAACTGTAGCCCGACAAATAGATATTACTAGAACTATCAACAGAAATACCTCTGCCTTGATATGCTTCGCCAGATTCATTAGCAAAAGTCGAATAGTAGGCAAGTATGTTACCCGCAGTAGGCCATAATCCATCACCCGTCCATTGATAAGCCTCTTCAAGCGTCCAAACCCCCGATGCCGAACCGTCTTGATACGGCCCTGCTGGAGTAACTGGTGTTTTAGAAATTAAACCTCCCGGCCATTGTTCTGACATTTTATAAGTTCCCCTGTATGGCTGATGCAGCAGCTAAGTTTCTCATAGCAGCCGTTAAATCTCCGAAATCAACAGCGTTGCCGCTTGAGGCAATAACCGAATATTCTATGGTATCTGTTTTAGCGTCACTTATGTCATCTCCTCCTCCAAACACAACCCGTGTAGAACTACTAGAAGCCGCAAATTGTTTTCTAGTGCCTGAAAGGTCTCCAAAATCTACAAAATTACCCAAGGTTGCTATGGTAGCCGATTCTATTTGATTTATTGCTGCACCGTAACTACTACCCGCATTGCCGCCCCCATAAAGAGCCGTAACAGTGTTAGCACCCCCCGCACCTGAGTGAACGCCACCTTGACTACCAATCCTTCCAACTCCACCCCAGTCTATACTATTACCCGCACTTGCAATGGTCACGTAATCAACACGAGTAGTAGGCCCACTACTAGTTTCACCACCACACCAAAGACCGCGAGTAGCAGAAGCCACACCTACTATTTTATTTCTTGCTATTGTCAAATCTCCGAAATCAGAAGCATTACCAGTGCTACTAATACTGACGAAGCTGATCACATCCTGCGCTCCACTAGCCGCACCGCTTGCAAATAAAGCTCTAGTTGAGCTAGATAAAGCACCACAAGTTTCACTATCTGCTTGAAAAACATCACCGAAAGTAGCGGACGTACCTCCAGAAGCATAATCAATATAGTTAATGGCATTTGTGTCTCCTAATATTGGTGACCAAACTGCTCTGGTGGCATTACCACACCCCGCCGAGTAATAGTTTGCCGTCTGTAAATCAGCCCATTCCACTGCATCACCTGTTGATGCAGGGTTGATTCTCTGTATTTTTGTGGTATTGCTTGTTGAAAACCCACCTATAAAAATAAGTTCTACTGCTGTATTTCCAGCAAGAGGCCATAAGTCTTTAGCAGTCCACTGTAACGCTTCCGAAAGAGTCCAAACACCCGATGCCGCACCCCCTTCATAGGGGCCAGCAGGCGTGACTTTAGTTTTGGTAATTAAACTTCCAGGCCATTTTCTTGACATTTATAAGCTCTCCTATAAAAGCGTAGAAAAAAACCTTACGAAATTTCTTCGTAGCTTACTACCACTTTCAAATCGTTAGCAACTCCTGCTGTTGCTCCCAATGATCTATCTTCTTCGAGATAAATAAAACTGTTTTTATCAATAACAACAAGGGAAGCGTCTGCTGGAACAGAAACCGTACTAACTATTTCTGTTGCTGTTCCTCCTATGTCGTCTTGAGAGTAATAACCTATTGTTATATCAGCAGCATTAGTGCCATCAACATTACTTACTACTAAAGAATTTACTTTAAATACCTTACTGGACGAAGCCGCGTTACTAAGCACCGCAGTAGCAGAGGTGCTAGTTAAACTAACCGTGGCTGATTTTCCTGTTATGGTAGATACATTGACAATGTTTGGGGCGGCCATACTTATTTCTCCTTTTTAGCCGAAAACAATAGCCATAGCTATCGATTTTCCTATTCCTATTCCAACATCTGCAAAACTGATTGTAGCGCTTCCGTTCGTTACGAGAGCCTGATTCGCAGAACCATCAGACGTTGGAAGTGTAAAAGTAGTAACAAAACTTTGTAGGTTTGCGTCGTAGGCCAATACGTTAGTGCCGATTGCTACCCCTAAATTTGATCTTGCTGTGGTAGCATTATTCAAATCAGATAAATTACTAGCTATCTGTAAAGCGCCAGAATCGGTGATTACAAAAGTAGAGGTTATATCGACCACCGCCGCTCCAGCACCCGCTCCGTCAGCATATACTATTGCCGACTTACCATTCGCTACAGTAACATTTGCTCCTGATCCTTGTGATAAAATAACACTTTCACCAGAACTGTTTTTTACTATATAGATATGATCCGCGTCATTTGGTGCAAACGTGACTGTGTTTGTTCCAGAAGGCGATCCGGCAAAAAGCAATACTCCGTATTGACCGTCCGATAAAGCACCTTCTGAAGTAGTTAGTGTATGTGTAGTTCCTGAAAGCGTAATAGAACCAACACCGTTTGTCAGCCTATCCACTATGTTCCAGTTTGTGTTAGTGGTAGTTCCCCAAGTTCCAGACTGTTCCCCAGTTGGAATAAGTTCTATACCACCGTTGGTTGTATATGTACTTGTCATTTACGCCTCTCTTAAGCTGCAATTTCTGTCCAAACGGTTCCGGGGTCAGGAATTATTCTGCCCCAGACTATCACAGGTGTTACCTCTCCGCTACCTGAAATACCTGTTACGGATACGGCTGCGTCACCTATAATAGAAACCGTGCCTACTTCCCCTGTACCCTTTATATGAGGGTTCAATGGAACAACTTGGCTGTTTCGTATTACTACCGATCCTACCCCACCTGTTCCAGCAACCCCTGTTACTGTTACAGTGCCAACTCCTGACATAGTGATGGTTCCAACGCCACCTGTTCCGCCAACCCCTGTTACTGAAACAGACACCCCTGTTCCAAGGGTTATAGATACGCTTCCTACACTACCTGTAGCCTCTTGCCCTGTAATAGTTGGAAGTGCATCTATACTAACACTTACGCTTCCAACACCACCTGTTGCTGCGGGTATAACAACGGGGCTTCCCCATGAAGAAGAACCCCATGTATCACGACCAAAACCATCCCATCTAACTGTAACGTCTACGCCAGTACCACCCCAACCAAGCGCTCCAAACGTAAACAGTCCAAAACCTTCAGCCATTGACTAAACCTTTTAGGCTATCCGTATAATAGCGTTTGTCGCGTCGGGTGTTGGAAACACTATTTCAAAATCACCCGAAGTAGAAGCTTTATCTCCACCAAAATCTAAAACAACAACCGTAGGATCACCAGATGCAGTATCATTATATATTAAAGCGCCGCGAGCCGTTATCGTTGCGGAAGTAAATGTCAAATTAGCAAAATCAGTTAGGCCAGTTGTACCAGAGGAGGTAGGTGTAACATTGGTTAATGCACCGCCTCCCGCTGAGTATGTACCACTGTTGCCTACTTCATTTGTCGCGGTATACGCAGTCGTCGCCGCCGTAAAAGAAGCGCTGTTCGTATACAAAGCAAGTTTAAACGTGTTGCCTGAAGAATTTGTGAAATTATGTGTAGCCGTCATTAATTCTTTTTTAAATGAGGTACACATGAAATTACCAGAAAAAGCCATTTTAAAGTCTCCTTAATATTTCGGCTAGTGCGGGATGTCCCGCATTTTTTACAGTATTATATACCGTCGTGCGATCACTTAAAACAGCTTGACGCATATAGGAAGTCACTAACGATTCCAGATTATTTTGGAAAGCTCGTGCTTGGTCTTGTACGCTTGGAGGAGCCGTATCTGCAACAGAAATAATTTTAGACACACATTGCACAGCTAACTCCTCTGGCGTAAATCCGCGATGATGAGTCGTATTAACATTAACTATAGCTTCATCACGAGGTACATCTAATTTAAGTTCAAACATTATTGTCTCGGCCTCACTACTTGTCCTGTGGCATATTCGTCTTGTGTCTGATCCGCTTCACCAAGCATTTTAAGGGCTGTCAACGCTTCTTGAAAACGAACCGAGTATAATTGTTGCAAATCAGGCTCACCTTTCATAAAGGTATACGCCTCCACCAAACAGCCGTAAAGCAAACATAATTGGGCTTCGGTGCTTAACCAAGTTGTGCCACCCCCTGCTCCCGCTGTAAGGCTCACGGGCCTGTAAAAATAATGTAATTCCATTTGTGACGCGGCAGAAGGGGCTGGTCCCAATATAAAATTATCTACATCAAACTGCGCGTAATATTTAGGATCACCTGTTGTTGTGCTATTAGCGTTATAAGTTTGCACAAAATTTACGTCTTTAAACTCAAGAAAAACTTTTTCGCTTGAAGCGTTTAAAAAAGACATAGAGAACGGTGCTAAAAAATCAGAAGGGGAAGCTAAATATTCATTTCCCAAAGTAGCAAGAGCAGTAGAGTTTTTTCTAAACAAACTTAGCTGTACTTGTTTTAAAATACGTTCTTCTGTCAACCTAATAAAAACAGGGAGATTAGTAACAAAAGAGGACTCTGTGTTTTCGGTATAATCTTGTATAGCTGTTTTAAGCTGGTCATAAGTAAAACTCATGTCGTCACCACCGATACATTTCCTACTACCCCTGTTGCGTTAAAAGGCGTGAAAGCTGGCCCTTCTATGACAGGTATGCCGACATACACCTGAAGAGTCATTACTCTGTCGGGGCGCGGGTTTTTTAAAGCTTGCGGCCCAACTGTAACTCGTAAAGGTTGTAACTGAGGTTGTTTTGCTTCCCATTCATCATATCCGACAAGCATTCCCGTCCATTCCATACGCATCCTGTGCAGTGGATAACGAAACCCTGACCTGTCAGAAATACCTAAAGCATGTTTTCCTACAGCGTATTTTGATCCCATCCTACACCTCTACCTAAAGTAACCGAAACCTGGAGTAATAGTTAAATTAGCCCTGTCTCTGTCCTCAGTCATAGCCCTGTCCATTTCTTCCTCATACAAGCCTTTTAAAACCTGTATACGGTTAGGAGCTTTTTTAAGCGCTATATAATAAGCTAAACCCGCTGCTAAAGCAGGATAAAACCTGAAAGGCATTTGCATAGTATTCGTAGCACTGTCAGCATCATCCATACGGACTAAACGATCAAAAATAACCTGATCGGTGCTGTTATCTGGCGTAGGCCACACCTTTAAAGAAGGCGTAATCTGCCTATCTACAAAAAACTGCGATACCCGCGACTCGGTGCTTTTAGTAGGAATATTCAGGTATTCGTCCCTGCTTAAGCGAGCAATTCCGTAATCAGTGCTGTCTCTGCGTAAAACAGCGTTTAACACATCAATAGTATCAACATCTAAGGTATAAGAATTAGTTCCCTGCACCATTGTCACTGTTGTCTGCTTAATAGTCCATTGATTTAAGCCCCGGTTTGCCCAATCTGCGAGCATTAGATTTAAAGAGCGTTTAGCCGTGCGAATATCATAGCCTGTGCGAGCCACAATCCCACACCGCTCAAACGCCTCTTCTACGTACTCAGTGACGTTTAACTCAAAATCTTTGCTACCTGAAGTTGCCATAAAAATACCTTAGTTGTAGGGGGCTACTTTTACACCCCTTGTCCTTGGTTTACTTTTGCCAGAACCTGTTTTTACTTTAGCTGTAGGGTATGTATTAGACTTCCAATCTTTACCCATAGCTTCTTTTTTATGTGGACTAATCGCCATATTAATCTCCTATTAGTCGTCTATATAAATCTTTGCGGGATCGTAATACCGCATCTGCATTATACTCGTCTTCATAACCTTTGTAATAACCTAAAGGCTCTATTTTATCAGACGTTTCTTGTAATAAACTTAAAGGTTGAACAAGAATAAGCGCGTATTCTTGTTCGGTATTGGTGGGAAACAAGCTTTTTTTAAGCAACGCATTTTTACCGTCGTCTGGGTGAAATCCTACGGCCCACGCATCTTTGTTTATAAACATGCCTGTTCCTATAGCCTCATTAAAACCAGAAATAAACTTGTGAAACGCTTTAGCATCCTCGTTAAAACACGTATCCACCACAATAACCATATCAAAATTAGAAGGGTAACAAGAAACGATAGTATACAAATCTTGATAATCTGGAGCCGTTTTAAAAACAAAACCTACTTTATCATTTTTCCAAGCGCTTTTGGCTTTTGGGCAAGCTGATAGACCATTAAAATTATCATTAGAATCTTCTAATGATTCTTCCGACCATTTTTTTATTTCAAAAATTACTTTCTGTTCTTTTTCGGTATAAAAATCAAAAGCCATTTTAATTACGCCACTGGTAAAATAAAAATTAATAATGCTACAACAAAAGTAGCTAGTTGTATTGCCATACCGCTTATTAAAGCCCAAATTTTAGCATCCAACCTAGCTATGTCTTTTTCAATATGAGCCAGATGATTTGTTTCTAACCGTTTTATGACCTCTTCTATAACACTAATTCTTGTGTTTATCGAAACAAGGGTTTCGCGTTCTTTTTCGGTTGTCATATTCACCACGCTTTGCATGACCAATAACGAGCAGTAAAGTTGTCATTGGCACTGTTACATTTGTGGCGCGATCTAAAACTCTTTCTTCTAGCAGGCTGTGATTTTTTAATAGTCATGTTTGGATCGCCAAACCGTACTATTTTAACTTTGTCTCCTTTTCGAGCCAAAACCGCGCTTTTTTTACGTTCATTAGGAGTTCTTTTTGGTTTGTTATAACCAGAAAAAGTAACCCCTCTGTATTTCAAACGTCCCGAAGGCGTTTTTTGCACCTGTTTGGTTGTAGCCATTACTTTGCCCCAACCTTCGGTGTTCTAGGCATGAAATGCCGTCATTGAAGACATTACTGTTTGAGTATAAACAACATAGCCCCCTGCGTTAAACCGAATACCTTCGTCGGGGATATCGGGATAAGCGTTCGTATTAGCAGACGCAACCGTGTTAAATTGCATCCTAACCGTTCCCGTAGCCGAGGTTTGTCGGAATGTAACTGTTCCAGCAGTACCTGTATTAACAACATATAAACCTATTAAACGCATACTTCCCCTAAAAATAGGGGCGGCAATACTTGTTCCAGAACCTACAGAAACATTTCCCGCTGCTGCTCCACTAGAAGCAATTTGAGAAATTGTAGCAAAATAAGTAGTGCCTGTAGCCGTTCCTGTATTAGCTCCTGTGATAGTTTCGGTAACAGCGCTTGCCGTTTCATCCGTACCAGTAACTGTAAAAGTAATTCCTGAATCATTACCAGCAGACAAAATCGTTACATTACGCGGCTGGTCAAAAGTGACTGCCCCTCCCGAAGCAAGAGCGCCATTAATTGTAAGGTCTGTAGCGCTGCTTACAGATTGCGCCACGCAAACCCCATCGGTGTCTGCGGCGGCGGCCTCTATAAACGTAGCTTGAGCATCTGAACCCGACATAGTAGTTCTCCTTTAGGTCGGATTATGACAAATTATTATTTTGCTGATACAAAATTGTGGCTCTAATTTCACCAGCAGAAGTAGCGCCAGTGCTAGTCCACGTAAGTTTGACATCCGACGTTCCTGTATCTGCCCAAGAGAGCGCTCCGCCTGCTTCAGTTGTTGGGTATGCTCGTCCCACTCCAGAAGCAATCGTAACTGAATAGGAGTTAAGGAAAGTAGCGTTGCCACCAACTGTGTCTCCAATACTGAAAACGCATGTAGCTCCCGCCATTACAGTGGGTTTATCAAGAACTATATCAATGATTTGTGAGTTAGCTGGAATAACAACAGTTGTATCATTTGCAGCAGAAGCTCCGCTTGCAAGAGAAGTTCCTGTTGAAAAAGTTTGAGCCATTACTACTTGGCCCGTGTTTTTAACATCGGTTCCAAGAGTTGTGCCTGTTGTATTTGCAATGTTTCCGGCCTTTATAGGACCAGAGAAAGTCGTAGTAGCCATGTGTCACTCCTGTCGTGGCTAGTGTCTATTGCGGGGTGCAATAGTCAGGGTGTTTTTAATATAACTCAAAAAGAAAGCTCGGCGCAAGGCCGAGCTTCCCTAAACAAAAACAGACGTTATTTACGCGCCTGCACTACCAAATACACAACGCCAGTCGGAAACACCGAACGAGTAGCGTTCACGCGCTTTAAAGCGCATGTTGCCAGTGTCGAAGTCGCCTTCCATAGCGGTTCTGATTGGAGTACGTTCAAAGTGCTTAAATCCATTAGGAACGTCGGTTTTAATCCACCAAGCGTCCGTATCTGTGAAGAAGTGGTTTACTACTGCTCCATCAGGGATCATGCCCATTGATTTAGTTGCGTTAATATCGTTATCTGCCGTACCAGGACGTAAGTTGGAATTAATCAAGCGTTCCGCAATAAACTGAAGCTCTTTTGGTATTAAGAGTTTCATACCACGTACCGCAATTTTTAATCCACGTTCATCCGTCATTCCAGCAATATCAATCAACATCTGCTCTAATGAAGTTTCATTAAGATCAGAAGCAACCGCTAATTGGTTACGTTGATTACCAGATAGACTTGGATGTGCAGCAGAACACAACGCAGCACCGTCACCGATTGGGTTTGCGGTATTAAAAGCGTTGTTTAAAACAGCAGCAGCTTTAATCTGCTTGGTCTGAGACATTGAACGAGCTAAAGCACGAGTATAACGAGAGGCTAGACGATCATAAAGATTGTCTTCTATCGCTTCTTCTGTGATGCTAAAAGCAAGAGCAATGGTTTCTGCTGTGTAACGTGCCGTATATGTTTCCTGTGCATCGTCAAAGGAAATAGCGCTTCCTTCACTTTTGACAGGAGCCGAACCAAATCCTGATAGCATTACTTCTTCTTCAAAAGCCCGATCTGAGGACTCTTCTTCAAAAATTTCTGCTGATTCGTTTTCATAACGGTCATATTCCAACCCAAACAAAGCGTTAAGTCCGGGTTCTAATTCTTTCGCCAGTTGTGCGCGAGAAATAGCCATAGTCTATATCCCCTTCCTTATATGCCAGTTGTCAGCGAGGTGGTCTGAGAATCAAACCTACTTGCTGTGGCGTTGAAGTGTGCGTTCAGGCGAACAATCATTGGGATACCAGCAGCAGTATAATCACTGTTTGCTGCTTCGTCTGCTATACCTACAATGCGTAGCGGAAGAGTAGCTGTGGTAGCAATAGCAGAAACAGAAAGACCAGAGTTTGATCTGCCAGTGTCTGTTGAACCAGTTCTTGCTGATGTTCCTAATGACGAGTTTGCAAAAATAGCAGTAAGTGCAGTTGCACGATCAGTTATTGTCGCATCCGTTGCCACCTGAAACAGTTGGTTTGGATTGTCAGCAACAAAAGCGGTGACAGGATAATTCGTGTCAACGCTCACGCTGCCTGATCCCGGCCAGTAATTTAACCAGACGGGTTTTTTCTGTGTTGCGTCTTGATAGTAAACGCCCATAAGGACACCAAGAGCGGCAGTAGTACCGCCCGATGTAGCGCCAGCTTGATCTATTGTTCCTGCCGCAGTAGGAACACAAATCGAATACTGGTATATTGCATTGGTGTTGTTAGAAGCTATTTCATACGAGGTTACACCTGTACTATTAGCTCCAGCACCAACAAGTCCTATAGGGCGAAGACCATAAGCCGAAGATTCGTTAGCCATAAGGTTTTCTCCAAATAGGGCGACACACTTTGTAGGTTAAAACTACTTCCGTGGACCGCCAAAGGTTACACGAGATTGACGATCAGGTTTTCCAATCGTCATCGATGAATGCGAGTTCTCGCGAGCTAAGTCCCTGTCAACAGCTTCCATTTGGTCTTGACTACGTTTTTTAAAGTATTCTGACCGCTCTTCTACTGTTTCCAAAGGAATGCGAGCTAGCAATAATCCACCAACACCAAAGATACCCGCGTATTTACCTGTTTCTATGACCGGGGCTTCAAAATCAGGGTATTCTTCCGCACGGACAAGCTCGTAGCCTTCACGTAACCTAGCTGAAATGTTTTTACGGTCATCAAAACCGCGCACTTCAGCACGAATCCACCTGTGTTTGTAACCTTCCGGCGCTGGCGGGGCATCCAGCATCGATGGGGGAGACCAAGGCTTACGCCTTTCTTCTCTCTCCCTAGAGTCTTTAGCGCGGGGAGAGCGTTTGATGCCCTCAAAAGTTTCTTTTTCAGACATTTTCTACTCCTTCACGTATTTCGCATATTCTTCTAGCGGCACACCCAACTTTTTAGCAATCGATACTTGGGTAGGGGTGAGTTTAACCCGTTGTTTGCGCCCTGATGTAGTGCGGGAAACTCCGGCAACGCTCTGAGCGGGGCGTTTAGTGCCATTCCCGTTAGAAAACTTGTGCGGAAACTCTTTTTGTATCCGTCTATCCAACTCACTATAATACTCATTTGTCGAAGGGTCAAATCCATCTTCTTCGACTAAACCTTTATGTATACCAAAAGCCGCAAAAGTCATAGCTTGGTCTTTACCAAACCATTCGTTTTTTTCTGCCCAGTCCTCGGCTTGAGGATCAGGGGCTGCTTCTGGTGCGGGAGCGGGTTGCTGCACATATTGCGCGGCCTGCTGTTGTCGTTGTTGAGCTACAGCTTGTTGTTGTTTTGCGTTTTGTTGCGCTTGTGTATATTTATCAGCAGAAACAGCTAACTGCGCCATTTTTTTCTGTGCTTCTACTTCTAAATCTGTATCACCAACTTCTTTTGCAGCTTTAAGTTGTTGTTCTGCCTGCTGTTGTTCCGCTGCAATGCGCGACCCATACTCGTTTACAAAACCTTGGTCTAAGGCTTGCATACGGTTTTTGGTTGATTGCATTTCACCTTGAACAGTTTGAGCATAACGAATTGCTTCCTGCTCACGGCGTTCGGCTTCCCGCATTTTTTTAGTTAAACGGTCAATCCGTTTTTTAACAGAAGCGCTGTATTCTTCCTGTTCCGCTTTATTGTCTTCAGGAGCAGCTTCTTTTTCAACAGTTTCAACTACTACAGGTTCTTCTTTATTATCTTCAGGAGCATCTATTTCTACTTCTGCCCCTTCGGTTTCACCAAAATCTAACTCTACTTCACCATTATCAGCTTCATGTTTTGTACCAGCCATTGTTTTCTCCTAAAAAGATAAAATATCTTCGGGGTCTTGGATAGTCGCCAAAACCTCGTCGTCATTTAAAATACGTACTTCGCCACCTTCAATACGAAATCTAGCTCCTGCATAGCGCGGAAAGATCACCCAATCTTTTTCCTTGCACCAAGGACCATTCGGAAATTTTTCCTTGTCTCCATAGGCCAATATTCCTTGTTTAAGAACATAACCTACGACAGTAGAAACATTGGATTCTTCTACAACACTATCGGGAAGATAAACGCCGCCAACAGTTTTTCCTTTTCCTCGATAGGGAAGGATAAGCATTCTCCATCCTGTAGGACTCGGCATACGTTCTAGTAGCGTTTTATCTATAAGAGAGGGGTCAAGTACGCGGTCTTGTGTAGAAACATACGCTTTTTCTAAATCACTAAGACCCTCTTTTATTCGAGAAAGATCAACCTCTTTTTCAGTCATCTAATTGCTCCTGTTTATCTAGCAGGCCCGAGAGTTCCTGTGCTATATAATTTAAGGCGTTTAATTCACCCATTAGTTCCTTATATTGTTCCATTGAACTTATACCATTACTTTCAAGCACACCAAGTACCGAACTTTTGCGCTCGTTTACAGTTCTTTGAACAAATTGAATAATATCAAAACTATCCATATCTCCATGTAACACGGTACTTTCTAAGAATAAAGACTTTTATTTTTATTTAAGTGCAAAGAAAACTCCCGTGTCTCTTCATTTCGACGTAACCAACCATTACCAAAAACATCAAATCGCGGTAAATTATGGTAAAAAAGCTCTCTTACCGTGTATATTTCTTCAATTATAGCTTCAGGGTCACATTCAAACACTAAAGCTATGGTTTTAGGGCCAATTTTACCGTCCATTTTTGCACCAACCGTCTTTTGTAAGGCCCGTGATGGACGACGAATACCTGAATTTACCGCCCAATCAAACACACAAAAATCTACACCCGAAGGTAAATCATTAGCACTTACTTGATTCCAGTAGTTTTCCCTGTAAATATCCGATACATGCTCTATTGGTATGTCTTTTATTTCTTGTTTCGTAACAGATCGTTGTAAATATTTTTCGTAAACCCTTTGTGTAATCCCTTTATTAGTTCTTCCACCAGGGTCATCAGGGTGATTTACATAACCCCCTTCGTGTTCCAGCAATCTATCTAGGCATACATCATAATTACTTGCGGCCATAGCCGTTTCGCCCTATTAACTCTTCTACTCTGGTCAAACGGTCTTCAAAAAACTCTAAGCGTAAGGTCTGTTGTTGATCTGCGGGAGCGCGACCTTCTTCAATTTTTTCAGCTAAACGGTCAAATTGTTGTCTTAACTGTTGAATAAGCATAAATTGCTCGGAATCGTCAGGCAAAGCTCCTAATTCACCTCTAGGCCAGCGAATACGAAATTCGTTGTTGGCCTCTACGCTTATTTGCAACATTGTTAGTGTGGTTGAAAGCTGGTTTAAACGCTCTGCAACATTAAAATACCCCCAAACAGCTAATCCTGACACTAAAATAATAGTTATAATATTTCTAAGCGGCATTGCTACTGTAGTGGAGTCGTTTACCCTAGTAATTTTAGTGCTATCGTCGTTATTGTTTGTCATTTGCACCTACTTGACTTTAAGATATTTACTTACAGCCCTATTTCCAAACCAAAAGCTCATTACCGCAGCAAATAACGCTTGGGTTTCCTGTGACCACATCAATGTAACTGCATCCATCCAATTTCCGCCTGAATTTAGCACTTTAACCACAATTACCGCTTCCGTTGCACAAA
>Ga0209992_10002802_pt1 | contig 15439 bp, 5 predicted proteins | sample 2SBtaG_2_FD_182564 | JGI IMG/M metagenome (GOLD analysis project Ga0209992, IMG submission 182564) | Deep subsurface microbial communities from Kolumbo volcano to uncover new lineages of life (NeLLi) - 2SBTROV12_ACTIVE470 metaG (SPAdes)... | ecosystem: Environmental > Aquatic > Marine > Volcanic... | reverse complement strand
TTACTATAATTTTTGCTGTTTTTTAAAAAAGTTACGTTTTTATTCCATTATTTATTTTTATTTACATCATTTTCTTCTTTGTGCGTGACAACAACCGTCATTGTTATCTGTTTTGTTGAGTAAACTATCTTCTGGACGACAACACTTGCGGTCAGCTTCAACCGGGTAAATGATGGTTACTATTTAAGAAGTTTATTCTGAATCAAGGTGGCAAATAGTAGCCTGTTAATAAACCCTCCCATCCATCAAACCAATACACTTTTTCGCTCCTTCGTTTAAAATCAATTTTCCCTTGCCATACTTCAGCGGGGGTTAATCCGTCCAAATGTTGATGTGGCCGAACATAATTGTAGTAAAAACGAAATAAGTGCAATGAACGGCTCAATGACACAAATGAATCGACCTCCCAAAAATTCAGTTTCTCTTTTAAGGTGCCAAACAAACGTTCAATACGACCATTCATCCAGGGACAAGCCACTTCCGTTCGCTGATGTTTAATCCTTAACAACCAGAGCGCACTTATAAATAGTCGTGAGGTGAATACAGCTTCATTATCCGTGCGTATGGATTTTGGTTTCTGATAGATCTCAATCATATCTAATACTACCCGCAGTAAGGTGATTGTAGATTTATCGATTATTGCTGATAAGCTTAAACAAGCTCGACTTTGATGTTCAATGATGCCAAAGATCTGATGCTGTGTGCCCTCTCTATCTGTTTTACCGGTTAAATCCATTCCCCAGACTAAGTTTTTAGGTATTGGTTTAGGCTTACGGTGTTTCATTTTCCGTCTTAAGACTTGATGGTTACGAATTGTATAACCAACGAAACTTCGACCAACCGTCATCTGCCTTTTCTGACTGTGTAGACGGTTAAAGGCGAACGCAATTTTACGATGACCATCGTTAGGCATGAGCGCTTTAAGGCGTATGACTTCTTTTTTAACCCATTCGGGTTTGGGTGGGTGATGGGGGAAGGAGTTGGCATCAATTTCGATGCTTTGTTTTCTGCGACCGTAGAAGTGTTTGCTTTTGCTAAACAACGAGATAAACCATTGCCAACAAAATTGGCATAATCTAATAACATTCCTTGTCCAACCCATTGTTTCCTCGCTCAATATAAGGTGTAAAATTTAGTATTTTATACTATTATTTAAATACGTCATTGGCGTATAATGATCGAATGGTCATTATTGAAACATCGGTCTTTACTCGACTCATTAAAGAATTAATGGATGATGATAGTTATGGTGAACTACAGGAAGCTTTGGTACAGAAACCGGATGTGGGCGACTTAATTCCGGGCAGTGGTGGACTACGAAAAGTGCGTTGGAAGATTGAAGGAAAAGGTAAACGTGGTGGTTCACGGATTATTTATTATTGGCAAACAACGGATGATCAACTGTGGATGTTGTATGGCTATGCGAAAGTCAGCAAAGAAAATTTAACACAAGAGCAACTAAAAACCTTACGTGACATAGTCGAGAGGTGGAAAGAATGAAAGATGACATGTTTAATGAATTATTAGAAAGCGTGAAAGAAATGGATCAGATTACTAAAGGTAAAAAGAAAGCCTCACGGCAATTTACATTTAAAGAGCCGGAAGTGAAAGATATTAGAGAGAGGACAGGCTTGTCGCAAACACACTTTGCACGATTAATCGGTGTCAGTAAGCGTACCTTGGAAAACTGGGAACAAGGTAGACGCAATCCTACTGGTCCAGCGCGTGCGTTATTGAAAATTGTCGAGTCAGATCCGAAAGGTGCCGTACAAGCGTTGCATAGTTAAAGGAACAATTTAGATCCGACGACGTACAGTTTAGCGCTGATTGAGCTGTACAATTGTTTAAATATGTATGATTCTGTAGGAAAATTCACTCTATAAAAGACACTAAATATTCATAAAAATTAATGATATAGAGTAATATGATGCACAATCTTGAGGGGATAGCGTTACTAACCTGCAAATTTAGTAGTAATGAATTCCTTGCCGGAGTTTTGCCGGATTCAGTTGTGATTCGTTATGCTTCGTGGTGCAAATCTTTGCAACAGACGCCCATCAAAGTTTAATAAAAACAATTGCTTACGTATTTTTGTGATTACTACGAACTAGGGGGTCGGAAGTTCGAATCTCTCCGGGCGCGCCATTAACTTTCTTTTGGTTTACCTATTTCATCCAATTCTTTTTGTAAGGCCGACCGATCAAGATGTTCGAATGGCAAACATGTAAAATTCTTAATTCGATGTTCCAATTCTAAAAACGCTTTTTGAAAGAGTTTACGTTGTTTATCAATACTCAATTCTGCTCTATCAGGATCTTCAATTCCCCAATGCGCTGACATTGGCTGGCCTGGCCAGACGGGACATGTTTCGTTTGCAGCGCGATCACAGACTGTAAAGATAAAATCAAATTTTGGTGCTTTTTTTCCTTCAAATTCATTCCAACTCTTACTTCTAAACAAGGCTGTTTCAAAATTGTTTATTTTTAGTAATTCAATAGCAAACGGATTGACCTGATCCTTAGGTGTGCTGCCGGCACTATAAGAATTAAATCGATCAGAGCCCCATCGTTGCAACAGTGCTTCTGCCATAATGCTGCGTGCAGAATTACCCGTGCATAAAAATAAAACGTTAAACATTGCTTTAGCTGAAAATGATTATAGAAAAGATATCGATTATCGAAACAATATAAACCATATGTAATGAAAATTGTGAATCCTGGTAAAACTTTTTATCTACTCTTGTCCTGAGTCATTATTTTCGACGCCTTCCAAAATGCGAGGTAGTGTCGCCTGAAATTTATGTATAATGATCGACTCGCAATACCAAGCTATTGATCTACCTAATGCGTCCGTAGCTCAACTGGATAGAGTATCGGGCTTCGAACCCGAGGGTTGGGGGTTCGAGTCCCTCCGGGCGCGCCATATTTATCAACAGCTTAATGTAATTTCACCTTTTTTTTATTATTTTCACGCAGCTGAAACATAGGCTCTTGCTGCGCCAACCGCAAGTAATCTGCTTTTAAATTTGAATATTATATTTTGTGATAGGGTTCACATTTTATGCAAGTTTAAGACCTATTCGAGCATGGTTTTGCTGTTGCTCTACTACAATTTAAAAGTAGTTATTTTCTCTCTGTATTTTCAAGCTGTGACGGTCTTTAAGGCGATAAAAAGAAATGGATGACGAAAACAAACAACCTAATACCCGTGATGCAAAATCATTCTATTCAACAGTTATTTCCTATCTAAATTGCAATGAAGAATATGAATTCAATAACTTCTCTTTTAAGAATTATTTAGGCACTAAGTTAGCAGATATTGACAAGACACATATCAAAGATGTTGTTGGTAAAGATATTTATCAAAAAATAAAGCCTTATCTAGATAAGGCGTTGTCTGGCGAAGAACAGCAGTTTGAATTCGAGTGGAAGCAGGCTGTCGATGCTCCACCACACTTATTTCATGTTATTTACACACCGGATATTGATGATGAGGGTAACGTTAGAGGTATCCATATCGTCAGTAATGATGTGTCTGCAGAACAACAGAAGAAATTATTAAAAGAAAGCGAAGAAAGACTTCAATTTGCCATGGATGCGACAGGTGATGGTGTTTGGGATTGGAATGTTAAGACTGGCGAAGTCATCTTCAGCGAGAAATGGTATCTCTCATTGGGCTACGAATTTGATGAAACCGAGCAAAACTTAACATTCTGGAAGCAAGTACTTCATCCTGATGATGAGGAAAGCACTGCTAACAAGGTAAAAGCGTACTTTGATAAAAAAACGGAAACCTATGTACATGAGAACAGATTAAGGAAGCGCTCTGGAGAATATCGCCACAATCTGGCTCGAGGGCGCGTTGTTGAATGGGATAAAGAGGGAAATCCCTTACGCATGATTGGTATAGACACGGATATCAGTCAGATTAAACAAACAGAATTTGAATTGCATAAATTATCTCGTGCAGTCGAAGCCAGTTCGTGTTCGGTAATTATTACCAATTGTGATGGCAATATTGAATACGTTAATCCTAAATTCTCTGAAGTTAGCGGCTATACAAAAGCTGAAGTCATTGGTCAAAACCCACGAATGCTGCAATCAGGAGATACCGATAAAAGCGTTTATATTGATTTATGGGAAACCATCAAAGCAGGAGAAGAATGGAGAGGAGAGTTTTGTAATAAAAGAAAAGATGGCAGTCTTTGTTGGGAACGCGCTTCTATTTCCGGGGTGAAAAATGATAAAGGGGAAATGATTAATTTCATCGCAATTCAGGAAGATGTAACGCATGAATATGAACTGAAGCAAAAACTCAATTATCAAGCTAGCCATGATAGTTTGACCGGACTTATTAACCGATACGAATTTGAACAACGTCTGGATCGTTTACTTCTAACAATTAAACAAGACAAAACGGAACATACCTTGTGTTTTATGGATCTTGACCAGTTTAAGGTGGTTAATGATACCTGTGGTCATGTCGCTGGAGACACGCTACTAAATGAACTCTCGGTTGTATTGCAGAAAAACGTACGCAAGCGTGATTCTTTAGCTAGATTGGGAGGAGATGAGTTTGGGATATTAATGGAGCAATGTTCCCTTGATCAAGCTCAGCGCGTAGCAAAATCAATACAAAAAACAATTCAAGACTATCAATTTTCGTGGAGAGGACATCATTTTAAACTCGGTGTAAGTATGGGCTTAGTCTCTATTTCAGAGTCGTCTGAAAATCTATCAAAGTGTCTAAGTGATGTTGATATCGCGTGTTATATGGCTAAGAGTCATGGTCGTAATCGTATTCATGTCTACCATGCTGATGATTCCGAGACCATGCAACACCATGGTGACATGCAATGGGTAGAACGTATTAATCAAGCGCTTAAAGAAGATAATTTTTGTCTTTATGCTCAGACCATTATGCCGCTTGATAATTGTGATGATGTGCATTACGAATTTTTGATAAGAATGAAGGATGATGAAGGCAAGGTCATTTTACCAGGTGAGTTTCTACCTACAGCCGAACGTTATAACCTGATAACGCAACTGGATTGTTGGGTTGTAAAACAGACCTTCATATTATTACTAGATAACCCTGTCTTTCTTAAACAGATTAATTTTATTTCCATTAATTTATCCGGTCAGTCATTTGCCGATGAGACCTTTCTATCTTTTGTCATTGCACAGCTTCAAAAATCAGGAATTGATGGCAGAAAGATTTGTTTTGAAATTACTGAAACTGCGGCAATATCAAATTTAAATGAAGCAGATAAATTTATCGCTGAAATCAGACAATATGGTTGTCGTTTTGCGCTGGATGATTTCGGCAGTGGCTTATCTTCGTTTGCCTACTTGAAGAATTTACCGGTAGATTATTTAAAAATTGACGGCATGTTTGTAAAAGATATTACCGATGATCCTATCGACCATGCAATGGTGAAATCAATTAATGAAATTGGTCAGGTAATGGGTATGCAAACCATTGCTGAATTTGTGGAAAAAGATGAAACCAAGGGAATGTTAAAAGCGATAGGCGTTAATCATGCCCAGGGTTATGGTATTGGTAAGCCATTGGCTGTTGATGAGCTTTTGCTTCGTTCAAATAATGTCAGCAGCATAGAACAAGCTGAAAATATCTAAAATTAATCTACCTGGAAATAAATCCCATATTTAGAGAACTAAGCTCTAGCCGACGTAATCTGACAAAGTATGTTTCTTGTCATCTTGATTAATTCACTTAAGTTTTACTACAGGTTCACGCGTGGTTAATTCAAGCTGTGAATTGAACGTAAAAACCATTAATATGATTAATATATATAGTTTTCTAACTGTTTGATTTTATTTATTATTCTATTTAAATAAAAATCAGGACTAGAGTGGAAATAGTGTGCCGTTATTTGAAAAAATAATGAGTAATAAAAATTAATAATTTCTTACAATCTGTCGATATAACTCTATGGTGTGATCGTGTTATATTTATGTCTCAAATATGAGACGAAAAAGCAAAAATAAGTATTATTAGTTATAAAAATACTATTTTTAATGTTATTTAATTATTAAAAAAGTGGAAAGAAAGAGGTCTTTAGGCGTTTTTGCTTAATTAAAGTGTGACCTAGGTCACATTATTATTTGTACCCTAAAATTAAAGTGTGAACCTCAGCACATTCATCTAAAAAAAGCACGTTTATCGGTGGGCGATTACCGTTTAGGAATAGAATTTGCGCTGTTTGTATTGAAATAAACAAATAAAAATTGACGTTTAAGATTAGATGCTAAATTTTATCAAAAAAAGAGTGCAACATTTAAAACAAAATCGCTCCAAGCTTTTCTATGATGGCGCGCATGATAGTTACGGTCCTCAGAAAATGAGTGTCTCTGATTCACTGCAGGCGCTCGAACCGAGGATCATGTTCGATGCTGCCGGCGTCGCGACAGGCGCAGAAGTCGCCGTTGAAGAGGTGGCACAAGAACAAGCCGAGCAAGCCGTTAGTCCCGAAAACCTTCAAGCCCAGGCCGTCAATCAGGAAAATGAACAAACTGACGAACTGATAGAAGCACTCTCTGATCTAGTCCCTCCTGCTGGACGTAATGAAATCATCTTTATAGACAAGAGCGTTGAAGACTACACCAGTCTCATTTCAGACATCAGTAGCGATGCCGAACTTGTGTTTATCGATTCAAATTCAGATGGGCTTGAGCAAATTGCCAGCGTCCTTGAAGGTCGAACTGATATCGATGCGATACATATCGTCTCACATGGTAATAGTGGTGAACTTTATCTAGGTAATAGCACGCTTACGCAAGAATCCATGCAAGGTGAACATGCTGACGAACTTCAATCTATTTCAGCCGCGCTTAACGAAACAGCAGATATATTAATTTACGGTTGTAACTTTGCCGAAGGTGAATTGGGTAAAGCGGCGGCAGAGTCCCTGGCTGACGCCACCGGTGCGGATGTTGCCGCATCAGATGATTTGACCGGCGCGGAATCACTAGGCGGTGATTGGGATCTGGAATATGAATTCGGTGATGTTGGTACTGTAACGTTGAGCGCAGAGGCCTATGAAGGTTTACTTGCGCCAGTAGCCTTGTCTTTTGATACACATGTTATTGAAAATGATGTCGGTGCAGCGGGCGAAACTTATGAAGTTGGAGAGTCATACCGTTTCACTAGTGTTGACGCTGCCGGTGCAGTTGACGCGATAGTAACGATTACCGGTTACACTTATACGGACAATCTCGGAAATGATCTTTCTGCAGGTGGTACGATTTTACCAACCCTCGCTGACATTGATCTGCCCGGCGCTTCTTTTGGAATTGATGCTTCATGGCAACCGAGTCTCGGCGCACCGGCGGGAGCGGGAGCAAACGTTGAGTGGACTGCGACCTTAACGGTTGAATATGTTACTTCGGGCACAACTAATTCACTAACAGTTGATTCATACGTTACTCCTTTGGATATTGATGGTAACAGTGCTGCTAATTCCATTCGTGAAGCGGTAGCAGTAACAGCACCTGTAGTGTCAGTTGTACAAAATAATCCCACGACCCTAACGACGGACTTATCTTATAACAATGGCGAAACCACCATTGCACTAGAGCAATCAGACTCAACAAATTTTAACCCGGGTATTTCTGCTACTCCGGAATACGCAGCGACCTTTCAGGTGCAGCAAGCGAACATTTTCACCGTTGAACTAAAATCAATTACAGGTTCTGCGGGTGGCGCCGGTACGCGACTCAGTTCCATATTTTTTGACGAAGTGACCTTTACTAGCCCCGTTACATTAAGTGTCCCAATACTCGATCTGGATCTGGACGATAGTTCTGGCGCAACCGATCTGGATTATCAGAATACCAACCCTTATAACGTTAGCGATAACGCCGCTGGAATTCCCATTGTTGATATTGCCGATATCAATATTACAGATTCTGATCCCTTAGAAACGGATGTGCAAAGTGCAGCGATTACCTTAACCAATCCGATTGGAGCAGATGCATTAACTATTAGCCCAGCAGATTTAGCTACAATAACGGGCAATGGTATTACAGTAGTCGGTAATGGCACATCAGCAATAACATTTACCGGTGCTTCCAGTTTTGCAAATTACCAAACAGCACTGGCATCGATTACTTATTCAACCACGGATACTGTGTTAGACGGTACTGATCGTGTTATTGAATTCACGATTAATAATGGCGATATCGATAGCCCGGTTGCAACTGCAACGATTGATGTTCTTGGTACACCGACAGTTAATACCTTAACTACAGACAGTTCACAACCAACCATAGCCGGTACCTGGGATGAAACCAGTGTCACCAATACCAATTTACAAGTTACTGTTGATGGTGTGTCTTATGTATTAGGCACCGATCCTGAACTTACTACCGATGGCATTGGCAACTGGACCTTAACCTTAAGTGGTTCAGGACAAACTTTGACTGAGACCGATGGTCCTTACAATGTGGCCGCATCAAACATTACTGGTGGCGGCACAGTTATCGATTCCGATGGCAGTACCAATGAACTGACGGTTAATTTCACTGCCAATGCAGATACCTATTCGGCATCAATTAATAACCCATTAGTAATATCTCTTCCTAGTGCAGGTGTATTACAAAATGATACAGACAATACCGCAATAACGGTTTCGCAAGTAAATGGAAACGGTGCGTTAGTGGGTAATCCCGCACCAACCACTGGTGGCGGTTCAGTGACATTAAATGCAAACGGTACGTTTACTTATACACCATTCACTGGTTTTACTGGTGCTGATACATTTACTTATACCATTGCGGATGCCAGCGGCAACCTGAATACGGTGACAGTTACTGTTAATGTTTCTGATGAAGTCCAGGCAGTGAATGATACTGGCACGATCGATGAAGACGGAACATTAAATGTAGCCGTACCCGGTGTACTGGCAAATGATGTTGATCTAAATACTATCGGTGGTCTTACCGTTACAGCAGTAACCGATCCGGTCACTGCAGGAAGTGGTACTTTGGGTGTCGCCTTTACATTAGATTCCGGTGCACAAGTAACATTAAATGCAAATGGTAGTTACGATTATAATACAAATGGCCAATTTAATTATTTAGCCAACGGTGAATCAGTCACAGACACTTTTCAATATTCAGTCACCGATGGCATCGATACGGTTACGGCATTGGCGACCATTACCATTACCGGCACCGATGATGCGCCAACGTTAACAGCAACTGATCTTGATCCAACTTTTACGGAAGATGGTAGTGCCGTTGATGTATTTAATGGTGTCATTATCGACACGATCGAACCCGGTCAAACGATCGAAGAAATTGTTTTTACCGTATCCAATGTCACCGAAGGCAGTGATGAAGTATTAACCATCGGTGGAGTTTCTATACCCTTAGTTGCGGGTTCAACACCAATTCCCGGTGTGGGTACGGCAGTAGTTACTGTTATTGGTACCGATGTCACAGTAACAATAACGTCTACAGGTTCAGCACCAGCCGCAATTCAAACATTAGTCGATGGCATTACTTATCAAAATAACAGCCAGGCTCCCAATACGGGCGGCACGACAACAGCCACGCGTGACATTGTTATTGCAAGCATTACTGACAGTGGAACCAGCGCAGGTGCAAATGATAATGACAGTACACCATTAATTATTTCAACGGTAACAGTAACGCCGGTAAATGATGCGCCAACAACGGGCGACATCACTGTTAATACCGCGCAAAGCACAACTTATAACTTTACCCTTGCAGACTTTAGCGGTGTTTTTTCTGATCCAGATGGTGATGCATTAGCCAGTATTCAAATAACCAGCCTTGAAACTGTCGGTACCTTACAATTAAGTGGCGTTGATGTTGTTGTAGGTGATGTCATCACCGCTGCACAAATTCCAAATCTCACCTTTGCTCCGATTCCTGGTCAGAGTGGAACGGCTTACGACATGTTTAGTTACCGTGCTAATGATGGCACGGTCTATAGCGGCACCAGTACAACATTAATCAGTGACACTTTTACAACAGATCAAGGTAGCTTCAATTATGTTGATGATGTCTTTGGTACTGCGTTACCCGGTGCTGCAAATGGTACCTATGATGCCACTGGCGGTTTAGCTGGCGGTGGTATAGAAGTGACTGTTGGAGGTAACAATGGTGGGGCATCTTCTTCTGGTGCCTGGACCCAAACGATTAATGTTACTGAGTTGACAATGGTAGATGTCACTCTCAGCTATCGTTTAATCTATGACTCATCATTTGAAGCCGGCGAAAATGGTGAAGCAGTATTGGCGATAGACGGTGTTCGTTATGGAAATGGTGCTGATAATGGTAGCGGCGTTAATTTAGTATCGTTTACCGATGGTAATGCAAATGATTCTGGGTGGGTTACGGAAACATTTCAAATTGAACTGACAGCGGGAAATCATACCCTTCAATTGGGTGCGTTTGTTAATGCTTCCAATGAAGCAAGCGAATTAGCACAAGTATTTTTTGACAACGTTACCGTAACCGCAGCCGATTCAAATACCGTTACGATTAATGTCAATGAGCCACCTGTTTTAGATCTTGATGCGGCGGATGGTGGCGATACAAACTTTACCACGACCTATACAGAAAATACCGCAGCAGTAAATATTACCGATACTGGTAATACCAGTCTGACTGATACCGAAAGTGACGAAGTTACCTTGCAAATCGTTGCTGCAAATATTGCCAATGGTACAAATGAAATCCTGAATTTTGGTGGTAGCCAAATTGCTATGGATGGTGTTACGAATGCTAATCTTGATAATGTCACCGTTGGTGGCGTTGTTGTTGATGTTGCATACACAGCAGCGACACAAACATTTGTTATAACGGATAGTACGGGCAGTACATTAACAACTACTGATGCAGTATTAGTGCTTGATGCAATCACTTACCAAAACGATTCCGAAGGTCCTTCAGGTGTTGCACGAACTTTTACAATTACAGCAGATGACGGTGCCTCCAGTAACGCAGTTGTCAGTACAGTAAATGTAGTCGCTGTTAATGACGCACCAGATGGCGTAGACAATACTTTAGCAACCAATGAAGATACGGACCTGGTTTTTACTGCGGCAAACTTTGGTTTTACCGATGTCGATTCAGGTGACGCCTTATCCGGTGTTGTCATAACATCCTTACCTACTACCGGCACCTTATATAATGACATCAATGGTAATGGTGTCGATGATGGTGGCGCGGAGACGATTACTGCAGGTAACACGATCAGTATTGCCGACATCAATAATAATCAATTGAAATTCAAACCGGTGGCCGAGGATAGTGGCACACCTTATACAAACTTTACCTTCCAGGTTGTTGACGATAGTGGAGCACTTAACGATACCGATACTGTAGCCAACACAATGACGATTAATGTTAATTCAGTTAATGATGCAGCAGTGGTCGATCTGGATGGTGCTGGTGGCACAAACGATTACAGCTTTACCTTTACTGAAGGCGATGCAGCCACAACGATAGTCGATACAGATGTTGCCATCATCGATGTCGATGATACATCGCTTACCAATGTGAGATTGGATGTCGGTGGCGTGTTGGATGCAGCCAATGAACAACTGACCATTGGTGATTTAAGCTTTACGATGAATGCAGCCGACTTTACTAATAATTCAGTAACAGTTGGCGTTGATACTTACACCGTTACATGGACCGCAGCAACGCAAACCGCGGTGATAACTTTAAACAGCGGTGAGATGACGATTGCACAATCTCAAGAAGTGTTATTAGCAAGCGAGTATCAACATACGGATACCGACAATCCAACGGCCGGTGACCGCACGATTGCAGTAACAGTTAACGATGGTGATGTTGACAGTGCAACAGCTACTGCCACAATTACAGTAGAGGCAATAAACGATGCGCCTGTTGTCGGAGCACCGGGATCACAATTAACTTATCTTGAAACAGCGTTAAATATTCATGGTATGGGCTTTACCGTATCAGATGTGGATGCGGGTGCTGGCATTCTGGATGTAACTTTAGATGTACCAGCAGGAACTATAGATGTAACTGCTGGTGATTCGGGTGTTATTAATATTACCAATAGCGGCACAGGTAATGTGACACTGCAGGGAACGGCAACTGAAATAAATAATTTATTAGCCGGTTTAGGGACTGGCACGATTACTTATAACGGCCCGGGTGATACAACATTAAATACAACGTTTACTGTCACCGTAAATGACGCCGGTAATACAGGTATTGACCCAGGTTTATCAGGTGGTGCTGGTGATGAAGAAGGCACTAATTCAGTTCTTATTAATCTCGATGCCGATAGTGATGGCATCGCAAACATTAATGATATTGATGATGATAACGATGGTATTTTAGATACGGTTGAAGATGCGGTTGTCGTTACAGCTCATACTTTCACTTCATCGAATATTGATCTTGCTGATGGCCCTGCAAATACAAATACAAATATTGATTTGTCAGGTCTTGGTTTAGCAATTGGTGACACGATAGCGATCTCGAATGTACTTGCCGATGGTGATCTGAATGGTGGAACAGAAACGTTCACGCTTAATTTCAATAGTGGCGAACAAGTAACGGGAAATTTACAAACCGGAGCACAATTCACAGGTCTCGTCGCCTTAACAGCACCGATTGGTTTCAATGTAACTGTGATTGATATCGGTGGTGGTGTAGCAGGTATCAATGTCGATGCAAACTCGACCGCTGCAGTAGACGATTTTGCCGGATTGGGTTATGGCGTACGTTTTGTTTTTGATATGGATTACAACTTAACGTCTAGTGCAGATACGGATGGAGATGGCGTAAACAACAGTCTCGATCTCGATAGTGATAACGATGGCATCAGTGATTTTGTAGAAAGTGGTTTTGCTAATACAGGAGCAGATGCAAACAATGACGGCACTATTTCTGTTGCAGAGGCAGAAGCGATACTCGGCGCAGGAAATGCTGATGTGGTTGGTGCCGATGGTCTGATGGACATTTTCACAGCGGGAACCGGAACCACGCCTACTAACACTGATGGCGATAATTTAGCTGACTACCTTGATCTGGATTCCGATGGCGACGGCATTGCTGATGTTGTTGAAGCGCAGCCTACTTCAACTTATACCTATGATGGCACCGATACCGATGGTGATGGTATTGTCGATACGTTTGATTCAGGTAGCGGTTTTGGTGGTAATTTCACAACACCACAAAATACAGATGGTGCCGATACCGCAGATTATATAGATACAGACTCAGATAATGATGGCAGTCTGGATAGTGCGGAAAGCGGTCTGACTTTAAGTGGCGTAGATGCAAATAATGATGGTATCGATGATGCTATTAATGCGAGTTATGCCGATCCTGATGGAGATATCAATACACCATCAACCGATTTAGCTAACGAGGTCGGTGGCACAGGTGAAGTTGCTTATCGTGAAGTAGCTGATACTGATGGTGACGGAATATTAGATGCAGTTGATATTGATGATGATAACGATGGTATTTTAGATACTGTAGAAGACGCTGCAGCAACATCATTAACGACAATAAATAGCGGCAATCATGATCTAACTGATGGTCCGGATACGGATTCATTTACCATTATCCTTCCTAACGCAGCCATCGGTGAGACAGTTACGATTCGTAATATTCTTGCTGATGGTGATTTAAATTCTGGAACAGAAACGTTTAATCTTAGTTTCAATTCTGGTGCAGCGACAACAGGTAATGTACAAACCGGACAACAGTTCACCGGATTAGTTGCTTTAAATCCGGTGCTTGCTGACATAAATATTACCGTAATTGATATCGGTGGTGGTGTAGCAGGTATTCAAATTGATGCAAGTTCCACGGCTGCTGTCGATGACTTCGCAGGTTTAGGTTATGGCGTACGTTATAACTTCGATATCGAGTACGACAACAATGATACCGACGGTGATGGTACTGCAGATCGTTTTGATCTCGATAGTGATAACGATGGTATTAGTGATCTATATGAATCAACCGGTGGTACCGGCGTTGCACTTGCGGATACGAATAATGATGGCACGGTAAGTTTGACCGAATCTGTTGCGGCAGGTGCGGGCGGTGATGGCGATACCAATGATGATGGTCTAATGGATGTTTTTGATCCTGGACTGACTGGAACGGGCACGACACCATTATCAAGCGCTGATGGTGATGGCATTGCGGATTACCTTGATCTTGATTCTGATAATGACGGCATTGCCGATGCAGTTGAAGCACAAACAACAGCAGGCTATACCTATACCGGGACTGATTCCGATAGTGATGGTGTCGTTGATTCCTTTGATTCAGGTTCAGGTTTTGGTGGTGCGTTTAGTACGCCACAAGATACCGACGGTGATGGTACTGCAGATTATCTTGATACTGATTCAGATAATGATGGTACAAGCGATTATGATGAAAGTGGATTAGCAGGAACACTCGGCGCATTTGATGATGCAGATGGTGATGGTATCGATGATCAAGCCGGTGCAAGTTATGCCGACCCAGATGGTATTGTTAATACACCTTCAGCCGACCTTGCGAATACAGATACAGGACCAGCAGGTGATGTTGATTATCGCGATGATGAAACGCCATTAACAATTATTATCACGGATAACAACGGCGGTGCAGTAGGTGATGAAAGTGTTGCTGAAGACAGCACATTAAATAGTTCGTTTACCGTTACTCCAGGTCAAGATGACTTAGCCACGATTTCTGTTGGCGGTACTACCATAACCGAAGCACAATTATTAGCTCTACCGGGCACACCGATAGCAGGCATTACCACAACTGAAGGCGTGATAACCATCACGGGCTACACTTCGGTTACTGGTGTAATTACCTACAGCTATGACCCAGCAGGAACAAGCAAAGATCATAGCGGCGGTGACAATAGTGTCGTTGATGCAATCACAATCTCAGCTACTGATGTAAACGGTGATGTCAGCACAAGTGATGACATTGATATATTAATTACCGATACAGCACCAACAGCAGTCGCAGATACTAATTCAGGAGCTGAAGACGGTGGCGCTATAAATGGTAATGTAATAACGACTGGCGCAGGAGCTGATACGTTAGGCGCGGATACACCAACTACTGTTACGAATTTAACTCAACCAGGTGGCGGTCCATTCGTCCCTGGTGGAGCAGCAGGCCCAACTGCGGGTGGCGGAACACTGTCAATTGGTACAGATGGTTCGTATACATATACACCCGGTGCTGATTTTAACGGCACAGAAACCTTTACGTATGTAATTACCGATAGTGATGGTGATACCAGTTCGACAACTTTAACGATTAACGTTGGCGCGGTGGCTGACGGTGTCGCCGATGTGTTTGCGGCCACCGAAGACACGGTCTTAAATGAAGACGTGAGCACCAATGACACCCATAGTGGCGCGGCCACCTACAGTGTTAAC
>Ga0209992_10002800_pt1 | contig 15453 bp, 14 predicted proteins | sample 2SBtaG_2_FD_182564 | JGI IMG/M metagenome (GOLD analysis project Ga0209992, IMG submission 182564) | Deep subsurface microbial communities from Kolumbo volcano to uncover new lineages of life (NeLLi) - 2SBTROV12_ACTIVE470 metaG (SPAdes)... | ecosystem: Environmental > Aquatic > Marine >... | reverse complement strand
GGTTCCTTTGACGACGACATTCCTTTCTAAACCAGCATTTCTGTCTCGCCCTCTTTGAGGTTTACATCCTTCCTCATTCAGCGCGGGACCCCCTCGTTTATATCACCTAAAATAGGTCGACATTATTTCCCAGTTTTATCGTGGAACGTAACACTGGCTAACTCATTTAGAAGGGGTCTTGCTGCGACCTGTCCTACTGATCGATGAGGCTCAGGAAATGCAACCCGCTGTTTTGAGTGAACTCCGCCTTTTGAGTAGCATGCAGTTCGACTCCCGTATTTTGATCACCGTGATCTTTGCCGGGGATGGTCGATTGACCGCTAAATTACGACGCGATGAACTCCTGCCGCTGGGCTGTCGCATCCGTACCCAACTGATCATGGAATATGCCGGCCGGGATGAACTGATGGCCTGCCTCAAACATCTGCAGGTTACCGCCGGTAACGCTAGCCTCATGACCCCGGAACTTATGAAAACACTCTGTGACCATGCCCTCGGCAATTATCGGGTCCTCGCCACCATGGCCGCAGAACTCCTGGCTTCGGCTGCCCAACAGGATATCACTCAACTGGATGAAAAACTGTACCTGAATGTCTTTGGAGCCACACCTTCCACTGCTCAAAAAAGAGCATGATTATCCTTCAAACGACAACAACCTTATGAACGCTAACGCCCCTCGCTTTTCTGTCCCGGATCATTTACCACCCAAAGCCGCCCTGGCCCTGTTTGATTATCTCACCGGTCTCGCCGATGCCGTTTGGCAACACTATGAATCGATTTTAATCGATCAAATCATGGACGAAATGAATACGCCTCCCGATGAGTGTGACAAGCTTGATCCCGATTTTGACGATGATGTTCCTTTTTAATAGTCCGTCACCATCAAACCTATACCGTTAAAATCACGCCCAATAGTGCCCGGTCCTTACCTGATTTACGCTCTTCCCCCTCTTTTATCTTGAACATGAGCACATCAATTATTGTGGTCATTCTCATTTGGCAAACAATTTCGAAGCACATTAATTCTCGGGATCGCTACGGCGCTGCAATAATTCATGCTGGTAGGCAAGGCGAGTCAACTCAGAACGGGTTCTAACATCCAGTTTGGATTTAATTATCGTAGCGTAATTCGCTACTGTTTTTATGCTTAGACAAAGTTCTTTCGCCGCATCATTCGTTGTGTAGCCTTTGGCTATCAAGCAAAAGACTTCAAATTCCCGCGCTGATAACTCAGCCAGAATTGAATTGCCGCCCCCGGAATCCTGCTCGATGGCAATTTTTTTTGAGATATCGGGTTCGATGTAGGTTTCCCCATGAGAGACACATCGTACCGCTTCGATCATCATTTCGGGAGAGCTACTTTTGGTAACATATCCCTTAGCACCGGCTGCGAGCGAGCGGGTTACATAGACGAGCTCATCGTAGATACTGAAAACCAAAATCCTGGCGGTGCTATCCCGTGCATTTATTTTACGTATGGATGCAATCCCCCCTGAGCCTGGAAGTGATAGATCCATTACCACAACATCTGGTTTCTTATCAACGTACATCTGATAGGCCTGTTCTCCAGTATCCGCTTCAATGACATCGTCAACCCATTCAGACTGGGAAAGAAGCAAATGGAGGCCAGTCCGTACCACAGCATGATCATCCACTAGCAATACATTAATGCCAGCTACCACTACTTATCTCCTACATAAGGGATTGTCACCGTTATGGCGACACCGTGATCAGGTTCAGTCAAAAGCAAAAAATGACCGTCAAGACTTTCAATGCGTTCCCTAATCCCAAACAGTCCAAAACCAGAATGAATTAGACCGGAATTAAACCCGCACCCATTATCTACCACCTTAACAATTATCCATCGATTTGAGTTATCTGAGCCATCCGGGTCTTCACTGACCTGCAGCTTCACTTCCACTGCGCTAGCCGACGCGTGTCGGGCAATATTATTCAGGCATTCTTGAATAATGCGAAACACATGAATCTTGATCGTATCATCACAAATGTCAACAACTTCATCGAGTTCAATATTGACCGTGATGCCACTGTTTTTTTTACGCCAACTTTCGACCATATCTTCAAGGGCTGCGGTCAAACCGAGTTCATCAAGCAGGGTCGGTCGTAACCGCCGCATCATTGATCGCACCACCGAGAATAAGTGATCGCAAATTGAAACAACCGTTCCTACAGCCGCTCGACTATTCGGGCTTTCCTTAATGATCGACGCCAAAGTCACCTTGATGCCAGTGAGGGACTGCCCCAATTCATCGTGTAGTTCTCTAGACAAAACACGCCGCTCTTCTTCCTGGATTGATATCGCCTGACCAGCGAGTGCACGATTTTCTTGGTGTGCTTTATGGAGCGCAGCCGCAGTATGGTTAATCGCTCGAGAAATACGAGAGATTTCCGGTACAGAAAAAGCCGGTAATTTTTGTTGAAAATTGCCTGATTCGATACTTTCCAACCCATTAAGAATAATCGGAACAGAACGTAGAGCACGCCCCAAGATGATGTGGACAAGGATTCCTACCAATAGCGACTGAAACAGAATTAAACCAAACAATGCCTTGGATTCACCCCATACTTCAACAATCTCGTCATTTGGGTCGTCACGAATCCAAATATTGGCCAGTCCCTCTGTGCTATCCACTCGAAGCGTTTTCACCAAAGGCTGGGGTTTGATCCACCCGACAAACCACGCTGGTACATCGCTTTTCGGTTCTACTGCCGACGTCCTCGATAGATCAATCGAATTACCATCCGGTAGTTCAATACGAACACGTAAATGCCGTGTTTTGTTCGTTAATCCCATTCGCGATCGCCAATAGGCTACAGAATTCTCCTCATTTCCCAATTCGTGCCGTCCGGGTTCCAACACCTGCAATGCCAAATTCATTGAGGATTGAACTTCCTCCTCAACGGACCGACGAGCGTTATAGATGGTAAAGACAGTTCCTAAACTCAAAATCAACAGCATACTTAGCGCAATGGCGAGATTAAGCCGAAATTGTAAGCTCATGGACTGTCAGTAATTTGAACGGAATAACTGACCGGTAGATCCCCCAATATCAGCCTTCCTAAACAAAAGTAAATGGTCATGCTGTTAGATACGTATAAGCAACCAACACGAACGAATGATGCACAACCCGATCAACCAGGAACTATGTCTTGCAAAAGCGTAAATAACTGGCAGTTGTTAAGCTCACCCCCAAAATTCGCCATTTCTGCGTTAAAAACTGATTATTTATACACGTAAACTCACATCTTTCGACTTAAACTGACGAATTTCAGGGGCAATCTGAACAATAACAAATATTTCACAAACTAATCCGAATACCGCCCCAAATCCCACGTTTCGCTCCGGGTCCTAGAAAACGTGGATCATTAAAAGCATCACCTAGGACTTCATCGGGTTCACCTAGGAGACCAAAGGTCTCGTATTCCTCATCAAAAAGGTTGTCAACTTTTCCGAAGACAGATAAGTATTTGTTAATACGGTATTCGCTTCGAAGGTTAAATACTACAAAGTCTCCAGTTTGGTTGAGAAGATTTCCCTCATCACCACGTAAGTACTGCCCGGAGTTGTACAAGACATCCCATCCAACGGTGAGGTTAGGAATTACGGTAATATCGGTTCCAAATTTTAAATTGTGACTAGCAATACCTGGAATGTTATCACCTGCTTTCACAGGAATCGTACCGTTGGCAGCTGCTTGTGGATGATTCGGGCTACTGACGAAAAATGAATCACGAAAAGTTGCATCCACAAAACTGTAATTCAGAAACCAATCGATTATTTGATAGGTACCATTTAAGCCTAGTTCAACCCCCGTACGACGAGTATCTCCTATATTGTCGAAGAAACCCTCGTTAGATGCCACACCGCCGGTACTTTGAAAGATGATGTCGTCCTCGTTGATGGTATGAAAACCAACTACATTCCAATTTAATCGGCCCACGTCGAGGCCGCCAACTTGAGCCAATTCCCCCCGTAAACCTACTTCTACTGTTTTTGCTACAACCTGATCGAGAGGTGGGTCAGCGAGGAAAGCATTAGGCAAATTGCATGGCGCTTGCGGATCCGCGCAGACAAGTTCAACTGGTGTTGGCGCACGGGTTGATTCACTATAGCTACCATAAATATTTACCAGCTGGTGTGCCTGCCAGGAAATGCCTCCTGCGGGATTAAATCGGTCAAAATCATGATCGCCATTTAGAGCGGGGTTGATTCCTGAGCGGTCGCGTATAACGATTCGTGTGGAGTTAAAACGGCCTGATACAGTCACGTTAAGTTCGGGGTTGAGCGATAGGGTATCGGTCATATATAAAGACCACGTACGGGTTCGAGTTTGTACCTGGGTAGCCTCTTCTTGGACAAAGCGCCCAGTTTGAATGGTACTTCGATCCGGATTGAGCTGAGAAACTTCGACTTCGGAATTGAAATCAGCAAAACCCTGGTTCCAGCCACCGCCCGCGATCAATTGATTTTCCAAACCAAAGAGATCGTAGACGAATGTATTTTGTAAGGTTCCACCATAACTATTTTGTTCCTGAGTGCTAATGTTATTGATCGCATCATCCGCGTCAACAACCGAGTTCCCGAATTGGTCGACTACAACCTCTTCACCAGCACCAGGATCTTCACACCGCAACCCAGCATTGGCTGGGAGCGTGCATTCCTCAAATTCGCTGCCGTCACCATTGAACGCGTCGGTATCGATATCCCGATAGTACATATTGCCAGAAAGCTGGTTATCGTCATTGACCCAATGGGAAAATTCCAAAATACCCATGCTCAGTTCATTTTCTGTCCGGTCGGGTGATGTAAAAATCGCCTCGCGGTCCTGTTTGAGAAGCTGAACCGGTATTGGGCCGTTACCCGTGAGACGACTATCTCCGTATGTATAACTCAGGTCTAGGGTACTGGCCTCACCCCTCCATCCGGTAGTACCAAAAAAGTTTTTGACATCGGAGTTTGAGTTATCCCGCCAACCCTCTTCATCAAAGTAATTGATTGCCGCAAAATACCCAAACTGTCCATTATTCCAACCACTTTCGGCCTGGGCTACTAAACGTCCAAAGGAACCGCCGTAAGTTTCTATCGTATGTCCTGGGTGGGTAAACCCGTTCTTCGTTTGAATAGACAGTGCACCGCCAAGGGTATTGAGCCCGAACAAGGGGTTTGCGCCACCAATGAGATTGATACTGGCAATTGCGTTTTCGGGTAATAGCTCCCAATTTATTGTATCGCCTAGAGGCTCTTGAATCCTCACGCCATTTTGATAAACGGAAATACCTTGGGGAAGACCCAGTAAGGGCGAAGCGGAAAACCCTCGATACTGAATATCCGGTTGCAAGGGATTATTTTGGGCATCGTTAATAGTCACGCTGCCAAGGTTGCGATTCATGTATTGGGTAAGATCTAAGCTTTGGGTGCGTTGCAAATCTTTATCGGTAGACGATTGGATAGAATATGGCAGTTTTTCCTTCGGCATACCAACGCCATGGACAGGGGTCACACCAATTACTTGAATGGTTTCCAGTTCCTCCACATCGTATTTTTGCGTGTTCTCTTTATTACCTTGTGTTTCTCCACCGAACACTAGAACATCCGTAAAAACGAACACCAGAAAACAAACAGACTGAAAGTAGTTTTTAAAATCAACGGTCATAGGTTTAAATCCCCAATTGTTTTTTTCTTTTTGGCTAATCTGCCGAGCATCAACATATTATTCACTTGTCGAGGAATTTTTCCCTAATGTTAGCGTACTGTAACGGAGCCTAACAATAGGAGTTTTTCCCGAAATTAGCCGGTGGAGAAGATAAAGACGAAAGTAGATTTACAGGTGACCGCAAGGCGTGGTTAAACCCTTCCCATGTGTAGGCCTTTCGCTAGCTCTTGCGGTTGAATCATTTGAACAACAGAAGTATCGCGTCATAGACAAATCGATCACATTGGGCCACATTATCGGTGATGGCATAATAGTTCAGGCCCCCTATGGCGCACTTCCTAGCCTGGCGCAACATCTCACCTTTAACTAATCGACTTCATGCACTTTGAGATCTGCAGAGTCAGACTCCAATCCCGCTACCAGTGACACGATATATTTGTTGAAAACAATGTAATGAGTTACATACTTAAAGTTTAACATCACATCTATAACAGATACAATTGATTTCCCGACAAAAAAATGTATCTATGAAAGGAGCTTAACTGGTGAAAAAGTCTACTCGTTTGAGTTAACGCTTACAAATCCGACATTTCAAAAACACCTTTTTTCAAGTCAGTGACCGGCTTTTTCAAAACCTCCTACCCGACCCGTTGATCAAGGTCATTCATCAATCAGGTGATGTACGAGAAATGGGCTTTACACCCTTCTTTAGAGTCGGAGAGGCCTACAAATATTCTTAAAGAGATTAGGATAATCTGCAAACTAAAGTCCCACCCCCTCTCAGAAACTAGAAGAACCTAATTACTTTTTCTCTGGTAATTTAAATTGCGTGAATTTCAGTTCCACTTGTACCACCGAAACCAAGTTAAAAAGCTGGAAAAAGACGATCGATTTGCGTTAACTGACTTAGCGAATTAACCAATACTATCGTTTTTTTCAAGAGAAACATTTTGACAACAAACTCCAATTATTATATAAAGTTTTTTTGTTTATTTATTATTTGCATACTGTTTTACTATTTCCTTGATTGGAATTATTGAAGGCAGGGTGACGGGAGGTTATAATGTACTGTTATCGAACTTGGGCGCTGACGCTCGTGTCTCTTGCTTGCGGGTTTAACCCGTTTGGCGGAAACGCTATGGCGAGTGTGTTCCCCATGCCACAACCACCTGTGACACCACCAACTATTTCTGAGCCAATTCAAACCGCTCTTCTGAACGTAGCTGGGTGCAGGCCCGGTCAAGAAGGCGATCATTGCAAGGACGACAAGAACTGCTGCTCGAACGTTTGCTCAGGTTATAGGAATACTAATACCTGTCAGGGCATAGGGTTTCCAATGCAGGAAGACACACCGCCTCTAGAGAATACCAACTATCCTATTCTATCTAGCGCCGTTTTCGTTGCGACAAGAGGTGATAACGCCTACTTTGTTGATGAGGAGAATGGAGACAATCACATTAAATCAATTTACATTGGTATTGACAACTTACAGGTTACTCAATATGTTTCAGCCGATGGAAAAACTGGATTTTACTGTATTCAAAATGACTTCGACACAATGTGGTGTTTCCCCAGGATAACGGGAAAATCAGATAGTCCAATCAAGACTGAACAGGATTGAAACAGGTGTTAGCTTGAAATTAGATCCTTCCGAAGGAATAGAATCCCTGAGGCAATAAACAAGGTGACACCATGGCAGGCACAAGCTGCTTCATAATCTAAATGCGTAGACTACACTTCGCTCACGACCGAAGGCGAAAAATCAACCTGATTGACTAGCGGCCTTTTTCGGGGTAAGCGACAAAAAAGCAAAATGATCGTACCCATTTATACCATACATCCATGCGGCCCCTTGCCTCTGAACTTATGAAAAATCCAGACTAATGACTTTTGCCATTAAACTCAATCAGTTCAAAATGACTAACCGCTGAACTTGAATCCAGTAAACTTTTTAAACGGTATATTTTGTTTTGATTTTTAATTTTTACCACAATCCAGTTACCAACCTCGTATATTAAAGGTAGGGTTAAAAGGCTTATGGGTTTTTTGGTCGCAGGAATAGCAGGTAAAAATAGCGCATTAGCATCGACGAATTGTGATAATGGGGTTTCAGTGTTCTCAATATCCTCAAATTTCAAAACGCCTATCCCCACTGCTTTGGCTTTGGGTGACAGTAATTTTATCCCAAACGACAGCACCCCGTCATTCGGGTATTCGAGCCAACAAATCAAACCGGTGTTAATTTCTGATTCTTTCTCATAAATGCCGACTAAATCTCCTACTTTGATTTTAGCACTACTGTTTTCGGAATAGGTCAAGCAATACCCAGTTGCACTCGTATTGCTCCCCTTGTACACATGGACGAAATTCTCTAATTGGGATGCTTTATGGTTAGCATTTTCGTTCGATACATCTTTTTCGTTAACTCGAATTGGTGATTCATTCATAGCGACAGGTAAGTCTCTGTTGCTTCTATCACCATCATTCACATCATCAAATTCAAACGTAGCATTGGGTTTTTCTGGTTGAACTCCAACTTTGATTTGATTTGTAAAAACGGCGATCAGATGATCTAAACCAAAGACCAATTTGTATTCTGCTGTTTCGGGTAAACGTGTGAAATTTCGTTTCTTAAGTGATTCAATTCGGTGAACAACACGACTTAGGATAGCTGCCTCGGGTAAGGCGTTAGAAGCCAGCGTTTTGTTCGACGCTGTTGACGACAATAGATGCTCTCCAATTAACTGGATCATGGGCTGGATCGACAAATATCGATAAACTCTATTATCGCCGACTGTCTTACCATCGACCAAACGCCCCGGTGGTTCACCCGAATCTAATTTAAAATAATGCGAAGCGATATTTTCGTCGGCTTTACAACCAGCGGTTCTTATTACAACATAACGAGAAAATTGACTAAAAAACTTGTAAATTCGTAAAATATCATGGTGCTGGTATTGGGCCGTCTCACTCAGTGCGAATAATAATATGGATTTGAAAACATCGCCAACATTGGATTCGGTTCCAGTTTCGCCATCCTTAACTCGTACCTTCTCGATTCCGTATTGTTCAGCCCTACTATATATCGCATAAACTTTTGACCAAGAGTCAAAACTTCGCGTTTGATATAGAAGACCCTGTTGAACTAATACGAGTGTAAAGGACTGAAGTGCCCGGTGTAGAGTCCGGGCTCGGAGTAAATCGTTAAAATGAATAGGGTCGGCAAATGACCTGTCCAGGCATACCAATTCGTAACCGTGCGCCAGTTCGCGGTGAAACTCTATATAATTGTGGGTACATTCGTAAGTTGTCTTCTCTAACGGGAAATGCGCACCTATGAACTGGGATTCCAACTTTTTCGACAGTAAAAAGATGAGAGGCCTTAGCTCTTCAAGAGTCTCAAAACGGGCAATTGCCGGCATCGGTTGCCTGTTGAGTACTTTCAGTGTTGGAAGAACCAAACCGCAACATCGCTGTATATCGGTAACCGGGAGGTCACTAACCCACCGACTTACTTCGTGTTCTCGAAGTTCGAATGGTAGGGATCCGTCTTCGGAGAACGCATTCTGTAATTCAGCCTTTTTCATTTTCTAGCACCACCTAATCTTTGCGTTTAATAGCACAATTAATCATTAATTGTAGCGTGCTAAACAAATTTTAAATATCTACCGATTGTGCTTCATGGAATCAGCTCTACTAGCATTTTATAAAACAAATTAGTTTATAATCGCTTAACGGTGTAACACTGGGTCTGAATGGGACTGTTTCCGATTTATAGATAGAAGGCCGAGACATTGCTCAGGCCTCGTTGGGATGCCGAGATGGAAAGGAATGTTATGAAATTAACAAGATCCCCATGAGTCGTGACGTTTAGGATTAAGTTAGGATATCACTATCGGTTAAATCCAAATGAAAGTATTAAAGAAACTATTTGAAGTTGGTTTATTCGACGCATCCATCAATGGCTTTATTAGTGCCCAGCTTAATTCACGGATATTTGATTAACAAATATTGGGCTTGTGAGCACGCGTAGAAAAGCCACGATGTCGGATTTTTCCTTTTCAGTCAGTTGTAGTGGAAAGATCGCAGGATCCAAAAATCTATTTTTGTCTCCACCACCATTATAATATTCCACTACTTCTTCCAACGTCTTCATGCTTCCATCATGCATATACGGCGCGGTTAACGAGATATTGCGTAAAGTTGGCGTTCTAAATTTTCCAATGTCAGATGAAATTTGGGTTACTTTATATCGGCCAAGTTCCGAACGCTGAACATTAGTTAACATCAACATCTGATCAGGCCTAAGCTTATTTTGAGTACTTTGCAATGATTGCATAAACTTCTCTAGCACTGAATTTAAGCGGGCAAATCCGACACCGATATTATAAAACCGGTTATCTGTAAACAATGCATTGTTCCAACTTATTTCATGACAATTAGCACAATTACCTTTGCGCCGAAAAAGATTTAGACCGCGAATTTCTGCCTCTGAAAGCGCATTCCTCTCGCCACCGAAGAAATATTTGTCAAAGGGTGAGTTTCCAGCAATCAAAGTCCGTTCGTAAATTGCAATAGCCTTGGCAACATGCGGCATGGTAATTTCTGTTGCATCTACGTTAAAAGCATCACTGAATTTATCTCCATAGAATACGTCCTCCCGGACAAGTTTCAAAATGGGCCGATGATCTTTCAAACCATGCTCTATCGGGCTCATGAACGGGTCAAGTACTTGCGCCTCAAGAGTTAGTCGTCGACCGTCAAAGAATAATCGGGTATAAAACGCGGAATTGACTATGGTTGGTGTATTACGTGTTCCTTCAAGCTGATATATACCCTTTGCAACTGGCAGACCATCCGTGAAGGCTTTGTCTTCTTGGTGACAGCTAGCACAACTAATGGTTTTGTCAGCGCTCAATCGGGTATCGTTAAACAACATTTTCCCGAGAACAACTTTCTCTGGTGATTGCGGATTATCCCTAGGTATCTGTAATCTAGGGAGCCCTAGTTCATTTTGAGTCAAGCCAAAGGGCGAGAAAAATAACACGGAACAAAAAACTATTGCACGCTTCATCAATTAGAATTAATCACTTAAGAGAATATCTGCAGAACCCAATAGCTCCCGCAGACATGTGACAAAGGAAGAAAAAGGTTATTTTTGAAGCTCAGTCTTGTTCGGGCAAATCCTGAACAACCAGAATATGTGGTTCACCAACAGGATATTGGTCTCCTAGTTTCCAAAAATATACTACCTTGCCGTACGTTTCGTTAATTGCAGGGATCAGCTTCCCGGCTTCTGTGCTAGTAAGATCGGGTAAATTCGCTTTGGCGCGAGGAATTTCTGTTTTATGGTAATGCCAATATTACTTTTCTTTGTTCGGTAATTCACTGTATTGCTTTGCTGTAATGATGTATTCGATTCCATGGGGCTTATCCTGATCTTTCATCCCCGTGGGGAACATCAAACAGGCTAATGTACCATCGCTATATGCTTTACAACGATGGTGAACAATAACTTGTAACTTCGGATCGTGGACGGAACGAGAATCCGGTAAGATGTGGCGTATTGCTTGAATATGTAAGTCATTGAACCCTAGATGATTAGGGTATTCCTTTTGTCGAGGGTTAAATGTTTCGTCGTATAGTTTCGTGTTATCGCCAGCAATTCCCACGGCAGTCGTTAGCGTGTAAACAATCCCTATAAGAGTAAATCGTTTCAAGTTCATCATAATTTCTCCAAATAGTATTTTTTGACTAAATCAAATTTGAACGAAAACATACTACCAAAGGCTATCGAACATAATGAACGCGGCTTAAAAACTAACCTGAGCAACAACATTCTTTTTCAGCAGGAAAACGATCAAAATCGAGAACTCTTAGTATATTTCTGTTTATTATATTTTTATATCTTTATGTTATACCTGTTTTTTATATGAACCCTTTTTCTTATAGCCATATGATCTCTAATACCCCACCGTCACACGACGGGGCCAGCTTCCAATGCCGCTACCGGTGACATTTAAACAAGTAGTTACAGAGAAACCTCAAGCTTTAACGGTTACTCTATTTTGTTTGAGCACCTCCTCTACTTTAAAAATGCCAAAAGAACCTGCAAGGAAATCTTTTCAGTTAATCCATATCCGCATAATCGCAAGAACCGCGAGCAATAAAAAGATTATCCCACCGATACGATGTAAGTGGATCATTGGGACCTTTTGTAGAATGGAACTGCCCACCCAAACACCGATAGCCGATATCATTGCTAACGCAAGCGTAGCCCCTAGCCAGACTGCGGCAGGTATTGTTGCACTGCTTAGTCCTGCTACCGCAATCTGGGTTTTATCACCAAATTCCGCCACCGTAATAAGGAGAAAGGTTGAGATAAAGATTCCATGTCCACTTTTTTCGGCAACCTGATCATCGGCATTCTCGTCCTTAATGCATAAAGCATGAATACCAAATACAGCAAACAGAACCGACACACAAATCACTAGGAGTTTTTCAGGAACCCAGTTTGCAATCGCTACGCCGAATATTACAGCTATCAAATTAAGTACAGCAAAAGCGGATATGGCTCCCCAAACGATGGGTCCGGCGCGATGCCGCGCCGCTAAAGTCATACAGACTATCTGACTTTTGTCGCCAATCTCGGCAACTGCTATCAGGGCAAAGCTGGCTCCAGCAGCCGCCACCCATTCGACAGTATTCCCAGAAAATAAGTTATTGTGAAGCCATTGTATGAATTCGTTGTTTACAAGCCCGGCTGAATAATCTTGTAAGGCATTCATATAAAGTTTGAAGTCGCTCATCGGATTGGTTACTCGTCCAACTTCTACCTTAGCACCCCATCCAGCACCATCATAATGATGAATCCAAGCAGAACCGCGTAAGTAGCGTAGCGGGCCTTTCCTTTAGATTGGGTTTCCGGAATGATTTGTTCGCTGATCACACAGAGCATGGCTCCAGCTGCAAAACCCATGGCAACCGGTAAAATGGGACTGAATAGGGATACTGCGGTGACCCCAAACAAACCCCCGACCGGTTCGACCAGCCCGGTTAGCGTTCCGATCCAAACGGCTTTAACACGATTGTATCCTAATGCTACTAGAGGAAAGGCCACAGCCATCCCTTCGGGAATATTCTGCAACCCGATAGCAATTGCCAAAGGAATTCCATTGCTCATATCGCCCGAACCGAAGCTGACTCCCACGGCGAGACCCTCGGGAAAATTATGAATCGTAATCGCAAAAATAAAAAGCCAGACTTTTCTTATCGAGTTTTCTTCCAAGTTATGATTTGCCAAGAAGTGTAAATGGGGCATCCTTCGGTCAGCAAGGTCAAGAAAAACACCACCAACGAGCATACCGATGGCCACAGCGAACATTCCTTTGCCGGGCCAGAGCTGATTACCGAACTCGACTCCCGGAACGATCAAGGAAAACGCCGTTGCAGCGAGCATAACACCTGCGGCGGCACCTAACAGGATGTTAAAAACTTTAGCTGGCACTTCCTTAATAAATAATGCTGGTAAAGCACCCAGAGCAGTAGCGAGTCCCGCTAAAACGCTGGCGACAAACCCGATAGCGATGATTGGACCCAATAAAACGCGAAGTACACCTGAAATGACGACCACGTTTATCACGGCAGCGATAAATAGCGCTAGTTTCTGTCGTACCGGATCCAAGGCCATATATCTTTGGTAGATCAGAATAAACCACGGAAGATTTTGAATACGATGCCATAAACCAGCGGTCTTATTTGAAATGTAATGAGCTTTTTCTACCGTATTCATAATCTTTCCTCTAATGACACCAATATGATATTACCAATATGTGCTACGTAATTGGCTTGCTTCGTTATTCCTGAATCCGTAATTTCTAATGCAGATCGCAGTGGATTAACAAATTGTGCCCTGTACCGTAGTGAAGTTTCTGATTCAGGTTGAAGATTCATTTTCATTCACAAATGGTGTGAATCTATTCGCAGGGTTGGTTGGTCACTGTTCTCTCAATCTGAATGGTTGAGTGTTCTATCCCGAGCTTCTTATCCAACTAGGCCGTCAAAATATGAAGGAATTCATCGCCTCGACTACCTTCACGTATTACCCTTGGCAAAAACCTTGCGATGGGGCATCGACCGCACTGTTGAATTTGCTTGACATGTTTTGAAACGCGATAAGGGCTGTAAACTCGACGATGGCATCCGCATCCAAAAATCTGGACAAGCGATGCACGAGTTTATCGGTGACTTCATGATTCGTATAAGTGACTGCGTCGGTGTACTCCAGAACGGCTTTTTCTTGCTCTTCGAACAATTCGCTTTGTTTCCAATGCATGAGTGCTTCCACCTTGTCGATGGAACCCTCGCGCTGAGTCTATGTATAAGCATTCAAATCACTACAAAATTGACACCAATTGATCTGGGAAACACGCACTACCACCAAAGACCGTAGGGTGGGGCTCAACGGAGAACGTTTTCGATCCAATAGCCCATAGAGTATCGCTACCCCCGAAAACAGGACAGGTACTCTCCCCCATATAAGGGCTGGCTGTAAAACCTGACCATATTTCTTTTTTTGGTGCCAGAAAAACGGCTTAAGGTACCAAGGATATTGCTGCAAGGACTTTATTGGAATTCTCATGGTGTATCCCAAAAAATAATGAGGTTTCAATTTTCGTTGCTATAAAGCGAATGCTATTGATTCCTAAAACAACCTTTAAAATTTGTACCACTATCCCCATAGGCGGGAATTGATTTTGATCAAGTTTGGCATTTCCCATTGATTTTGAGGATCATCTCTTCCATGTACCACATATTCCCGCATTATTTACCCAGAGCAAAAGTATTCGTGAAGTTGACATAGATCAAATGGAATTTATCCACCACTGCTAGCATATCGCCAACGATTAATTTCTTGCTTAAATACTATAAGCAGGTACTGCTAGTATGAATGAATCTGCAACCAAGGAACTTTGGGATAGGCTCGCTTCTCGGCAAATTGATTTTATTCGGTTTTTCTACCACCGATTTTTTGAACATTTTCCAGAGTATCGTAGATTGTTTCCCAAAAAAATGGATGCCCAGATGGAAAAGATGGTTGAAATGACCAGCGCTGTACTACGACATTCAAATAACATTCCTCAAATTCGGCCCTACTTGCTCCAGATTAGTGAGACACACAGATCATTTGGAATCAAGAGAAAAGACCTTGTTAACTTCAAGGCTGTATTTATTGGAACTGCCGCTAAGTTTTTTGGTGATGCATGGCAAAAGAATTACGAGGACGAATTCGAAAACGCGTTTGACAACGCAATCATACCGATTTTAGTCGAAGGGCTTCGCCTCTAAGAAATGTTTGCCAAAACTGACCTTAGATCATCATATTTCGTTGTTTGTGACAACACTACGATTTCAGAGTTGTCATAAAATCAAGATGGCATCTACATCCAAAACTCTAGACAACCTTTGCATCAGTTCATCAGCGACTTTTTGGTCCGTATAAGTCACTGATGAAAGTATCGGTAAGTAATTGGATATCGTATTTGAGATATCCATAATCGAGGGATTTAAGAATTAGAGGTGAAAAACATGGGTTCAATCAGCAGCAGGCCAGTGCCGGAAAACAAACTGTACGAATATCGATTAATTATCGCTTAATTTGTATTAGTTTAGACAAAACCTGACAGTTGGTGATTTAATGTGGTGGTGAATGTTTGTCGATGAGAGGGCTTAAGCCCTCTCATCGGCGGCGAAATAGGAGACGATACCATGACCAACG
>Ga0209992_10002799_pt1 | contig 15460 bp, 12 predicted proteins | sample 2SBtaG_2_FD_182564 | JGI IMG/M metagenome (GOLD analysis project Ga0209992, IMG submission 182564) | Deep subsurface microbial communities from Kolumbo volcano to uncover new lineages of life (NeLLi) - 2SBTROV12_ACTIVE470 metaG (SPAdes)... | ecosystem: Environmental > Aquatic > Marine >... | reverse complement strand
AAAAAAGTATATGGATCCAAAGAAGAGAATCCCGTAAGCATAGGGTATGGTAAAAAAGCTTTCCATAAAATCGCAGGAGAACTAAAAGATTCAAAAAAAACATCATATGCTATCAAATGGCTCTCTGATCTCGATCCACAATTTATAGGGTCTGTAGAAAGGGGTTTAAAAGAAGGGAAAAAATACAAGGCACTTGTTCGCTATGATGAAGAAACAAAAGAAAATGTGGACGAGTGGCTCAAAGTACAACCAAATCAAAAAAAGTTTGCAAATAAAGGGGTTGCAATTGGAATAACTGACCAAGGCCAGGTGATGATTGGTCTAATAAAATCAAACACCACGCTCCTTATTAACGACAAACCTTTCGCAGATATAATGAAAAGAATGTTTTTGGAAACATATAAAAATTCGGAGAAGATAAAATAATATGGCAACAATAAAACTTTACAACACCCTCACAAGAAAAAAACAAACCTTCAAACCAATTCTCTCAGGCCAAGTTAAAATGTACACATGCGGCCCAACAGTCTACTGGTTCGCACACGTTGGAAATTTCCGCTCATACATTTTCGCAGATTTACTTAAAAGAGTTCTCAAATATAATAAACTAAAAGTAAAACATATAATAAATGTAACCGATGTAGGACATCTAACAAGTGATTCAGATGAAGGAGAAGATAAACTAGAAAAAGCTGCTACAAAAGAAGGAAAGACAGCAAAAGAAATCTCCAAATTCTATCTAAAATCATTCAAAGAAGACTTCGAAAAATTAAACCTACAAGAGCCAGAACTCTGGCCAAAAGCAACAGAACATATAAAAGAACAAATAGAAATAATAAAATCTTTAGAGAAGAAAGGCTACACTTACAAAACCAGCGACGGAATTTATTTCAATACAAAAAAATTCAAGAACTATGGAAAACTCTCAAAGAAAAAAATCGAAGGCCTTGAAGCTGGAAAAAGAATCACATTAAAAGAAAAAAAGAATATAACTGATTTTGCACTATGGAAATTCTCAAGCCCCGAAGACAAAAGACAACAAGAATGGAAAAGTCCTTGGGGAGTAGGATTTCCCGGTTGGCATATTGAATGTTCAGCCATGTCTTCAAAATATCTCGGAAAACATTTCGACATTCACACAGGAGGAATTGACCACATTCCAATCCACCATGAAAATGAAATCGCACAAAGTGAAGCAGCATTCAATAAAAGCCCTTGGATAAACTTCTGGTTACACTCAGCATTCCTAGAGTCCAGAGAAGGAAAAATGAGCAAAAGCAAAGGAAAAATAAAAACAATCTCCCAATTAGAAAAAGAAGGAATAGGTCCACTAGTCTTCAAATATTTCACATATTCAGCACATTATCGAAAACCTTTAACTTGGAGCGAAGAAGCAATAAAAACAGCAGTAAACTCCTTCAACAGATTAAAAAATTTAACGTCCCAATTAAAAAAAGAAGCAACAACAAATAAAAAATATCTAAAAGAGTTTGAAAAAAGAATCAATGATGATTTAGATATGCCAGGAGCATTAGCAGTGCTTTGGAAACTCCTTCGAGATGAAAAGGCAGAAGGCAAACTAGAAACAATAAAAAAAATGGATGAGGTCCTTGGATTAGACCTTCTAAAAAAAGAAGAGATAGAAGTCCCAACAGAGATAAAAGATTTAGCGAAAGAGCGTCAAAAGGCAAGAGAAGAAAAGGATTGGAAGAGGGGTGATGAGCTCCGAGAAAAAATTGAAAAGAAAGGCTGGAAAGTTATTGATAATAAGGAAGGTTATTTATTAGAAAAGATATAAGTCAAACAATACAACCAAAGAACCACAACAACTTACTAAATTTCTCCTGTGCGAAACACTTGAGCGAAGCAAAGTGTGAAGCCTCCAAAATTCCCAGACCCATAAAAACATATAAAAACCAAACTCCCTTAATAATCAAAAAGAGATGGCAGTTCAATTTAATTATCTAGCAAAGAAAGGGTGGAAACCACGAAACGCCGACAAGGATTGGCTTATAACCTTAATAAAAGTAGAATTCTCAAAGACAGCAATTAAAGAAGCAAAAGGAAAATCCATGAGAAAACTCTTCGAAGAAGCAGCAGCTTCGGTTGCAGCAGAATCTTCAACTGGAACTTGGACAAAAGTCTTCGCAGGAAAGGACTCAGGGATCCCAATGGCAGCAAAACAAAGAGCATTAGCCTATGACTTAGATTATAAAAATCATATCTTCAAAGTAGCCTATCCAATAAAATTATTTGAACTAGACAATATTGCAGGACTTCTCGCAGGAATAGTCGGAAACATAGCAGGAATGAAAATGGTATCAGCAATGAGATTTTATGATGTCAGATTCCCAGAAAGGATGGTTAAATCTTTCCCAGGTCCAAAATATGGAATAAAGGGAGTGAGGAAACTTCTAAAGAAACCGGATGGTTGCCTAGTCTGTACAGTCCCAAAACCAAAGATTGGAAGAAGTGATGTTGAACAAAGCCATCTTGCCCATACACTTTTTACATCAGGACATGGAACTTATGATGGAATAAAAGATGATGAAAATCTAACAAGTCTTTATTTTAATAATTTTGAAAAAAGAGCAAACCTAGTCTTGAGGGAACTTAAGAAAGCCGAAAAAGAAACTGGCCACAAAAAATTCTACTTATGCAATACGACTCATTCTAACTTAGATAAAATGACAAAGCACGCAGAATTTATTAAAAAGAATGGAGGAATTTTTATGATGATGGATGTAGTCACTACAGGATTCACAGCAGTAGATACAATGAGAAGAAAGAATCTAGGGCTCGCAATTCACGCACACAGGGCAATGCATGGTTTCATCACAAGAGATAATTCTCCTGGAGTCCATGGAAAAGGAAAACTTTATGGCTTCTCTATTTCAATGATTGTCCTCGCAAAGCTATTCCGGCTTCTAGGGGTAGATTCTCTTCATGGAGGCTCACCTTTAGCGAAGATGGAAGATTATGGAGAGGCAAAATATATCCAACAAGTCCTACAAGAAAAAAACTTAAAACAACATAAAAAAATTCCCTCCCTTGGACAAAATTGGCACCACATAAAACCTGTTTGGATGACAGCTTCCGGAGGATTACATCCTGGAGATTTTGAATCGGTTCTAAAAGAGTTAGGAGAAGATATCCTTATCCAATGCGGAGGTGGACTACTCGGGCATCCCGAAGGAGTTGAGAGGGGAGTAACTGCAATCGAGGAAGCAAGAATGCTCTATGAGAAGAAAATTCCTATGAGAAAATGGGTTAAAGAAAATCCCAGGTCTGCTTTAGCAGTAGCAGTAAAGCTTTGGGGATATGGTCCAAAAATTGTTTATTAATAGATTTTAAGGTAATGTGCTAGTCCCATCAGGGAAGATTGTAAACTCATATGCAGGCAAATTATTAAACTGAGGGTCTACAACATTACTTTGAAGAAATTCAAGTGTTAAATTATCTCGTCCATTTGCAGTAATTCTATAGAATCCTGGAATAGCAGCTCCAGTAACATTACTCATAAAATCTCCCACACCATCTCCATCATAGTCATAATATTGATGTATCCAAGTGCCATCACTCCAACCATCTTGACCATACTGAACACCTCTTGTAGGTTGACCCCCATTAACATAATAAATTCCTTCTCCGATCCCACTATTATCTACCGCTTCTCCAGCAACAGCTACGTGATCATGACTCTTCGCAAATACCTGCACACCATTATCTCTCATCATTCTATGAATCTCTTCTTGTTCTCCACTAAAATTCCCACCATTTATTCCTTTATCAACTGCTAAAAGGCCTCCCCTTCCGTAATTATATAGGTCTCCAGGAGAACATCCACAATGACCTCCCACCAAGTGCTCGATAAATACTATTTTCCAAGGTTCATCAGATCTTTCAAGAACTCCTTTAAGCCAAGTCTTCTGTTCAGTTCCAAGAGTCCAAGTTTCAACTACCGGAAGATCATCATTTCCTGCCATAACATCTAAGACTATTATTCTAACCGGGCCAGATGCAAAAGTGTAGTATAAATCACTATTACTACTTCCCTCATAAACTTCTGTGGGGTCTGGGAGATGCCTAAGTCTGGCGGCCCTACTAAGGTTCCATAAATCCTTATGGTATCCGTATTTTGGAGATTCATTTCCTTGAATATAGTTACTCTCCCCTTCATGATTCCCTAAAAGGTAAAGTAAGGGTAATTTATCAGTTATCTTATCCCATTGAGATAACATAAGCTCATATCTTAGGTCTGCTTCATCCGGACTTTTAACAGAGCCAGACCCATATTGAGGAAAATTACTACATGGGGCATCGTTAGTATTATGGGTACCTGCATTATCCCCTCCGATAAACACAAAATCATAATCATCTCCATTAAGCATATTCTTCAGACTCTGGTTAAATGTTTTCATATTAAGCTTATTCTTTTTCTTATTAGGGTCGCACCATGATTTCAATACCTTATTTACAATATGAGAATCCGTAGCATAAGCAAATTTAACCGTCTCATCATATCCTTTCTTCAATGTCTTAAAAGTATGACTTTCTCTGGACCCGAATTCAGATTCATTAGTTGCCTTACAACGGACTCGATATTCATACTCCTTCCCTGCCTTAAGACCTTTATCCAACTCAAAAGTAAAATGGCCAGGACCAGAAGAGGATTGAGTCTCGGTCCTCTCCTTAAAAGGCTTTTTTAAAGTTCCATACTCTACATAAACATCTGCAGCTTCTCCAGATTTCATTTTCAACTGAACACTATTATATGTGGGATTTGTTAAAATCTCTTCATTTAGAAAGTTAATTTTACAATCTACCGGAACAACATCTCTTCCTCCATTTGCAGGGCCAGTTTGATTAAAAACTGTAGCACCACTAATCATGGAAGCAATTGAGAGGACAATCAAACTAAGAAGGACAATTCCCCCTTTATTCCGTTTTTTTCTCCTAACCATCAAAAACAAAAGAATTCATTCTTTTTAAGGTTTTATCTTATATAGATAACCCTTTAAACAAGAACATTATCTAATCTCATGAGAGAACTCTTATATTATTCAAGAAATGCAGTTACTGCAGGGAATCTGATAAAAGAAGATTTGAAAAAAGCTGGAAGAATGGATATAATTTGTAATGTGATCATTTCAACTTTTTTTATCTCAAATAAAATGAGAGAAGATATAAAACTTCACCTAATCTTTGACGGAGGACCAAACAATCCAAGACACCTAGTTCTCGAATCAAATGAGAATATGCCAATTTCAAAAAAGAATGTTGCAGGACTAATTAAAAGAATGCTATATAAATCTCCAGATAAGGAAGGCCTAAAAGAGATTTTCCCCGGAGCTTTAATAGAAAAGAAAGGTTTTGAGAAGTTAGTAAAAGAATTAGACGATAACGGAAAAGATGTCCTTCTCCTTGATAGGAAAGGTAATGATATTAGAGAAACAAACTTAGAAAAAAACCCTGTGTTCATAATCGGAGACCATGAAGGTTTCCCTCAAGACAAAAAGAAATTCCTAAAAAAAATCGATAAGGTCTCAGTTAGCCCAAAAGTTATATTCGCAAGCCAAGTGATTACTATAGTCCATAATGAACTTGATAGGAAATTATAAAAAAAGACCCCTCTTATAAAAAACATGAAAAAAGCAGCAAAATTTATTGTTAAAGGAACTGTTCAAGGAGTTTTCTTTAGGCAATTTGTAAAAGAACATGCAGATAAACTAAGGCTCAACGGATTTGTAAGAAATCTAACAAAAGGAGACTGCGAGATTATAGTGGAGGGAGAATCTGAATCTATTGAGAGGTTGTCAAACTTTGTAAGAAAAGGTCCAGAACACTCCCAGATAAGGCAAGTTCAAATTGAGGAAAGAAAATGGTCTGGAGAATTCAAAGACTTCAAAATTCTAAGGTTCTAGTCCCTAAAATTTTATAAACAACTATTCATTAGATAAGCAATGGCAGAATCTAGAGGAAGAGAAAAACAAATCATTCAAGAAAGAATAAAGAAGATAGAGAATTTGAGAAAGGAAGGAATAAACCCTTACCCGAATAAATTTGAATTAATGGATTTAAGAACCCATTCAATTAATATTAAAGAAGAATTCACAGCTCTAAAGAACGGAGAAAACTCAAGGACCAAAAAAGTTATTGCAGGGAGAGTTACAATAAAAAGAAGTTTTGGAAAATTATCATTTCTAAATATTCAAGATTTGAAAGGGACAATTCAGACAACTATCCAAAAGGGAGAGTGTCCAGAAGAAGTAATTAAAACTTTCAAAAAAATCGATGCAGGAGACATTATAGGTGTAAAAGGTACAGTAACAAAAACTAAGACTGGAGAGATATCCTTATTAGCTCAAGAAATTTTTATCCTAACAAAATCTATTCTTCCATTACCTGACAAACATAAAGGATTAAAAGACGAAGAAGAAAGATTACGAAAAAGATATTTAGATATAATCATGAATTCTGAGGTCAAGGAACTTTTCCTAAAGAAGCAAAAATTCTGGCAAGCTGTTCGAAATTTTTTACAAGAAGAAGGATTCTTAGAGGTTGAAACTCCAATTCTTGAAGCTTCTGCAGGGGGCGCCGCAGCAACACCTTTTGAAACACACCACAATGCACTCGACACAGACGTTTTCCTAAGAATTTCTATGGGGGAATTATGGCAAAAAAAATTACTCGTTGCAGGATATGAAAAAACTTTCGAGATAGGAAGACAATTCAGAAACGAAGGAATGGATTCAGAACACCTACAAGATTATTCTCAAATGGAATTTTATTGGGGGTACGCAAGTTTTGAAGATGGGATGAAGTTAGTAGAGAAGATGTATAAAGCAATAGCAATAACCACCCTTGGGAAATTAGAATTTAAGGCAGGAGAACATATAGTTGATATGGGAAAGAAATGGAAAAGATACGATTTTGAAACTTTAATCAAAGAAAAAACAGGAATTGGAATTTATGAAGCATCCAAAGAAGATATCATGAAAAAACTAGACCAACTTAAAATGGAATATGATCCTAAAGTAGACAAATGGAGATTAGTAGACCTCTTATGGAAATATTGCAGAAAAAGTTTAAGTGGGCCAGGGTTTCTTGTGGGGCAACCAGTAGAACTAACCCCTCTCGCAAAAAGGTCAACTAAAGATCCAAGAAAAGTAGAACAATTCCAAGTAATTCTTGGAGGAAGTGAAGTTGGAAATGGCTATAGTGAATTAAACGATCCTATAGACCAAGAAAACAGATTCAATGAACAAAGAGAATTAAAAGAAGCAGGAGATTCAGAGGCACATGACCACGACGAAACTTTTGTGGAAGCACTAAAATATGGGATGCCTCCTGCATGTGGATTCGGATTCAGCGAAAGACTTTTTTCATTCATGATGAATCGGCCGATAAGAGAATGTGTAGCTTTCCCGCTAATGAAACCTGAAGCTACATCTGCTAAAGATAAAAAACCAAAAAAGAAAAAATAATTTCTAATTATCTATAACCCCACCACACAAATTTTTATAACTTCTAAGATATCTTATTATACATGGAAGTCAAAACTCCCGAAAAAGAATCAGAACATACATCAGAATATATCCCAGAGATTAGAGAAGATGGAACTCTTAGATTAAAAGAAAGAGTTAGGGTAGAACGTGGAAAAAAGGGGAAGAGTGAAGGAAATCAATTCGAAGTTCGTGTAAGAAAAGACCTAGAAGAAAAAGGGTGGATAATTGCTAAGTGGCCAAGTAATGTAGATTTAGAAAATAATAAAATTGTTCCAGCAAAAAAGAAATGGAGGTTTAATGGAAGAACCATGGTCCCCTCCTCCGAAGGGACAGGATTTCCAGACTTTATTGCATTTCAAGAAATGAGTGAGGGAAGGTACAAAATTATAGGTGTAGAGTCAAAGATAAATAGTTCATTAAGTAAAGAAGAAAAACTGAAGTGCGAATGGTACCTTAAGAACAAGATATTCACAGATATGCTATTAGCGGGAAAAAAGAAAGAAAAGAACAGAATCAGGGTAGAATACACTTATCTAAAAGAAATATTGGAGAGGATGAGATGAAATTTAAACAAAAGATATATAAATAAAAGAAACCTAAAACAGCAATGAGGGAGAAACGAAAAAAATCTATCTTAATCATCCTTCTGGTAGTCATCATATCCCTTGCTACAATTTATACCCTAGAATCAACAGCGATTATCCCTCAAAATTCCCCATCAACCTCAATAACAAGGGATTCACAAAGAGAACTTCCGACTATTCCTGGGATAAATAAGAGGGTACTAGAAGAAGAACATTCAATACCTCTTCAAAAATCTCCAGTAATAACGCCTCCCACAACAGAAAAAGGGATATCCAGAGCAGCCCCAGCAGTAGCATATCATGATTCAGATAGTTATCTATTAAAATTCATACAATGTGAAAGTTTAGATTGTAGTAGGTTTAAGAGCCCAGTAATCTTAGATACGGGTGTATATGATTATGGATTTGTTTCAATGAAATATGGGGTAGACGGTTTTCCAATTATAGCCTATGGAAAAGGAGATTACTTTGCAGGAGGTTCTCAAAGAGAATTGAGAGTAGTCCATTGCACATCAATAGACTGCTCAACATTCAACCCCCCAATAACATTAGAGTCCTCCACAAATAATCTTGGGTGGTTTACAGATATATCTCTTGCAGTGGGTGTAGACGAATTCCCCATTATATCTTATCAAGAAAGGAGTACAGCTAATTTAAAAGTAGTCCATTGCACATCAATAGACTGCTCAACATTCAACCCCCCAACAACCCTAGATGCTAATATATACACTGGGCAGTTTACATCCATCACAATAGGTGCAGACAACTTTCCAATAATTTCATACTTCCAAAGCAGTTCATGGGATTTAAAAGTAGTCCATTGCACCTCAATAGACTGCTCAACTTCCGACGCCCCCATATATCTTGACACTATGGGGAAAGTTGGAGTCCATACCTCAATCACAATCGGCTCCGACAACCTCCCCATAATCTCCTATGGCGATCGTACGGCCAATACACTAAAAGTAGCCCATTGCACCTCCCTCGACTGCTCAACTTCAGACATTACCACTCTTGATCAGCTAAGTGATTGGTGGAGTGCTGAAACATCAATCACAATCGGCTCCGACAACCTCCCCATAATCTCCTACAAGTGGTTTAAATTCAATCCACCATTCTACGAGATGTTAAAAGCAGTCCACTGCACATCCCAAGACTGCTCAACCTTCGACACCCCAATAATTGTAGATCCGGACGATTGGAGCGGATATTATTCTTCAATCACAATCGGCTCCGACAACCTCCCAATAATCTTTCATGTAGATGGTGGGTTGGATGATAATCTCCAAGCAGTCCACTGCACATCCCAAGACTGCTCAACCACCAATCCAAAAGTTATTTTAGATAATCCTGTTGGTTATCTTTATTCCATCCTATCTGGCTCATCTCCATAAAACAAAACCACATAAATCCTTAAATATTTCTCAACCATTCCAAAAAAATGAGACAAACACTAATCCCAATCCTTCTAATCCTCCTCTTCTCAATAACCTCGGCCCAAGCCCTACAAACAAACTTCAACTGCCCAGAAAGCGTAGAACTAAATCAAGAATTCACATGCAACTTAGATATTTCGGAGGCAGAAGGAATTTGGGATGTAAAAGTAGAAATTTTAAATGAAGGCTCAAATACTGCAAAAATCTATAATGTTGTCGAACAAAAATGGAAATCTGCATATTATTACTTGAAAGGATTCATATCTAAAGGAGAAACAAAAGAAATAAAATTAAAAATTGAGTCAACTGGAAATTTCCAAGGAACATTAAAACTAAGACAAAACACAAAAAAAGAAACATCAAATTTTCAAATAAATGTAGGAGATTCACAAGAAAACACCGAAGAGCAAGATGAAGAAGAAGAAAAAATTGAAGACTCACAAGGGACGCCACTACAAATAGAAGAAGAACCTAAAATGATAGAACAAACACAAAAACAGACAATCTCCTTAAATGGGAATACAATTAACTCTCCCGATAATGAACTAATCTACAAATCCAAGAGTCAAAAAGCTCTAGATTATGCACCTTACGCGTTTTCAATATTCTTAATAATCATAATCTCAATTTTGCTCTGGGACAAGTTTTAGATAAGTTTTAAAAAAGGTGTCGGTCTCTAAAAAGGATGGTAAGAGCAATTATGATTGTAGAAATGGCAGGTCGTCCGGCAGAGCATGTAAAAGAAGCTCTCTCCAAACATGTAAGTGTTCTAGACAAATTAAGCGATATAGAAGTCCATACAATAAAGATAAGTGAGCCAAGAGAATTAGAGCTACCAGAAGGCTCCAAACAAACAGAAACAATGTTTACCTGCTTTGCAGAAGTAGATTTTGAAACAGAGTCTTTCTCAAGGATGAGCCAAGTAATGTTTGACTTTATGCCGTCTTCAGTAGAAGTAATTGAGCCTTCGAAAGTCAACTTAGAAGCAACAGAAGCAACAGAGTTATTGAACAACCTTTCAGGGAGGCTTCACAGGTATGATGAAGTAGCAAGAATGGCACAATTCAAAGTTCAACAATTAGAAGCTCAGCTTAAACTAGCACAAGAATCAATTCTAGAAAAAGATTCAAAAGAAGTAAAGAAATCTAAGAAAGCCCCAAAGAAAAAAACAGCCAAGAAGAAGCCAAAAAAGAAAAAGTAGTCAGCCCCTCCCCAATTCACCCTTAACTCTCTTCGTATCACCGTTCCCTTTAATCCTCTCCGCATAATTATCCGAGCTTTCTTTCAACTTTTCTTCAGGTTTACTTGGAGCAACCTTTCGAGATTTCTTATAAATCAAATATCCTATAACTCCAAGGATGACAAAAATAAGCAAGCCAAAGAACCAACTAAATCTCTCACTCTCCTCTCCAGATTCAACTTCAACACAACTTCCAAGACAACAATAAACTCCCCCCTTGGTAATAGAGGCGTCCCCTTCACAAGTCTCTGCAGAAGTACAAATTGAACCCTCTTTTTCAGAACAAGTCTCTGAGGATATTTCAAAATCTTCTTCTACACTTCCAACAGGCAAAACAAAAATATCTAAAGGGACTCTAAAAGAATTTCTAAAACCACTTTGGGAATAATCTATCTTTAGTTCATCTTGAAAATAACCAAGTCTTTCTGGGGAGAACTTCAATGTTAAATTAACATTCCCTCTTCCCTGAATAGTATCAAATTCTTCAATCTCTAAAAATTCTAATCCAGAAGAAAAAGTCATATTTGTAATCTCTCCATCTCCAAAATTAAATAATTCAATAATTTCCAAACCTTCAGCTTCAAGAACCAAATTAACAAGGAGTGAAACAGGATTTGATTTCAAATCTAAATCTTCTTCAATATAAAAAGATTCATTCGCAGGAGGGTATATCACAGGAATAGAAAAATCTCTGTAAGAAGAAATATTAAAATAAGAAAAAACCTCTTCTGGCAAAAACTCAATTTCTTTTGAACCAAAAGCGGGAAGGGTAATCTCTCCGCCAGAATAAGAAACATTCAACGGATAACTCTCAGAATTAATCAACTTTATATTCGGAGTATCTAATGAAAAAATATATCCTGGCTTAATAGATAAGATTTGATAAGAGGTCTCATTAGTATCTTCATTTTTCAAAAGATTTTTCACAATACTAATGTTTTTCACAATTTTAGCAGATTTTAACTCTTCAGATTCCTTGTAAAGAATATCTGAAATCTCAAATGTGTAATTCCCCTCATTGATTGCATAAGCATAAAAATAATGAACTCCTTCGTAAAACTTCACGTCAAATTCAAAAAATACTTCTTTTCTTCCATCCAAGAATTTTATATCAGATTTAGAAATTTCTTCAATGAACTTTCCAGAAGTCTCAATCGTAGCAAAGATAGTCTCCCCAGGTTGAATATTTTCCTGTTGTAATGTAAGTGAAGGCTCAGCCAATGTAAAAGAAATAAAAAAAACAGCTATAAACATAATCCACCTCATAAGAAACTGAGAAAAAACAGATTAATAAAGTTTACCGAGTAAAAATATTTAGGAGTTATCTAGACATCTCTTTCAATTTGTTAAATGTATCTGCAAGAGGGTCTTTTCTTCGAGGCAAAGGTCTTCTTTGGGCCGCAGGAGCTCTTAAAGGAGGACCAACTCTCCTTACAGGAGGAAATCCAGGTCTACTAGGGGGTCCTCTAGGTCCAGGACCTTTTGGAGCCATTCCAGAACCGCCTTTTCCCTTCTTAAATTTAGACCTAAACTTAAACCATTCCATCTTCAATCGGTCTCGAAGAACCCACCCAAGAATCCCCATCACAACAATAATCAACCCAGTCATAATCCAAACAAATCCAAGACCACCTTTTTTGGTAGGTTGGGGTTTACAACAAACTTGAGAACTCCCACTATCGCAAGAATAACTAGCTTCTTCCTGAGAGTCTGAACAACTACTTCTACAAGAATAAAAATTAGACTCGCATTCATTATCATCTTCTGGGACTTCACATTTTCCTGTACAACAAGCAGACTCATCCAAAGAATTTCTTTCATTTCCAACACAAACTTCCTCTCCACTACAAACCTCTCCAGAATACTCATTACAAGTCTTTAAGTCCTCAGTCTCACAGCAAACAGTTGAAGGAGAAGGACAGAAATAATTATTTAATTTATCTCCAGTAGAACATTCAGAATTTGGCACACAAAAAAAGTCAGCAGAAGCACAAGTAGTAGTTCCCCCTCCACTTGATTGCCCAGCACGTGTAGTCAATGCCCATAAAACCATCGCAGTATCTCGAACAGAATTCTGCCAACATCCATTTGTCGGCTGAGAAAAAAGTAACCAGTCTTTAGAATCTTTAATCTGACTTGCAGTAGAGCCTTCCAAACTAATTAAAGCAAGAGAAGTGTCATAGAACCGATTATACGCAGTATTATCTGCCTCCCAATAATCCCCAAGTTTTCGTTCCTCCATCAATTGAGCGGCATAATCTTGATAGTTAGTAATCATGTAAATAAATGCTTCAGGGAGGTACCTCTTTTGAGTATCCGATAATGCAACTAAGTAAGGGATATATTCTCCAACGTCATGTCCAGTTTTAAGCAAGGCAACAGCAGCCCAAGCAGTAGACTCATAATCACAAGAAGAACTCCCAAAACATTTCGAAACTACATTAATTGTATTTGATTCATAGGCAGGAGAAGAATCTGTCCCCTCTAAAACATATATGGTCGGAGAATTTTTATTTTTATAAAGTAATGAGGTTATAAAATCTTCCTCGCATTGAACCTTAATATCTTCATTATAGCAATCTGGAGAAACTTGGAACCAAAAATTAGATTGAGCCCGACTCAAACACTCTCCAGCATCCCTATCTATTTTTTTATTTTCATTAATAGTGACCACATGACTCTCAGACCGATAGTTGATATTACACTTAGTTTTAGTTTCAGAATCTTGTTGCAAATACCAAATTAAATCTGTAGGAGTTCTTTCTTGGCTGATTATCCACTCTTCCGAAGCAGTGGTGTCCACTCCGGCATGTTTCAATGCAAGGACTGCTAATGCAGTGTCTTTAACATTTCCCCAATTATCTTCAGATTCTCTGGATTGTAACTCGGAAACACAAGAATCAAAAACATTATCTGGAGTTGCAAGAATTGTATAGGCAAGCTCAGGGTTAGTGAGTCCTGTGCAATCTCCTACCTTATCCTCAAGGCATTGAAACCCCTTCTCAATTTTATCATTATCAGAATCTCCTCCAGAATCTCCATTCCCTCCAGAAGTATCATTCGTGTGATTAGCCGCAAGAACTAATGGAGAAAAAGATAAAACTAACAAGAATAAAAACACAAACACACCTACTTTTTTCATAACAACTTAAGAGTTTATTTCTTTAAAAATGTGTTGATAATATTAAGCAACACGACTTCCAAACCTTTCTCTTAACATATCTACCTCACTCGCATTAATTTTAAAATTCTAGATTCAGACAAGACTATTCCTTCCATTCACCATTCTTCTGACCCTTCGCTCTCATCGCCATCCTTATGGTATAATTAATAGGATTCTTCATTCCAGGTTCTGGAGGACTCTTTATCCCAAACTCTTTGTAAATTGGTTTATCATAATTTGGAGGCATCCTTTTATTTTTCACATGCCAAAGAATCTGGGATTTAATATATCCTGCTTTTAATGGGTGATAGTTCTTCTTATTCCATTCATTAATTTTCTCTTCAATAAAACCTTGCGGAAATTCCAAACTCGTAAAAAAAGAAAGAACTAAGGAAAGCGCCCTCTTTCGTCCATCTGCCTTTATCCCCTCAAGAATATTTTTAATCACCGGAGGATACATTTCTTCAGTAATTACAAGCCCTTTCAAATCAAGCTCAGCCCCATCGTACTTCTTCGCTACCTCTTTTGGAGCATTCTCTCTCCCCCAGTCAAGAGCTTCTGCAAGAAGTTCACGAGCTTCTCCAGGAACACAATCTCTAATAAAAGGCTTCAGAGTTTTCAATTTCAAAACATCTGCATCCGTTGGCTTAAAGTCTTCAATATCCTCCTTGCCAATTACAATTGAAGCAAAAGAAGTTTTCTCATGAAGAGAATAGGGTGCTCTAAATAAATGCCGAGAAGAAACAAGAACAATATCAACAGCATCCTCCGTGGATTTAATCGTGTCTTCCATCTTAAACTCTATCTTCGCCTCCCTCAAAACCCCCCCATAAGAACTAGCTCTAGCTTCAATATTCGCAGTATTAAGCTTACAACCTTCACAAAAGTCTATCTCCCTCTCCGAGACCCTATCCATCTTCCCATAACAATTAGAACAAACCATTCCCTTCCGATTAGATTTCATACTCTCTAATTCCCCCTTACATCTAACCTTATCTTGACAAACATATTTCCCAATTCTCTTTTTCTCAGTAGGCTTCCCACACTGTGGACAAAGACTCTCCGAAACCAACTCCCCCTTTTCCTCTAACTTCTCACGACTAGTCAACTTCAAAATCTCATCATTCATAGGACCTCTAATTCTATCAAAGAGATATCCTGCAATCATCCTAGGCCATTCAGGAAACATGTCACTTGTTTTTTCTCCATGAACTTCCTTTGGAAAAGCTTTAAACGGGACTATAATATGAAAACCCTTTGAGCCAGAAAATTTAATCCCATAATTTCGAATCCCATGGCGCTCAAGTTCCGCAATCAAAAGTCGAGCTGCAATCTTTCCGTAATCCAAAAAAGGAGAATCAATATCTATCAAAAAATCCCATCCAGTCCGAATCTCGTTATATTGTCCTTGCGTCATATCAGTATTTATGTCTAAAGGATTCCCCCACAATTCCTCAGAACAATGAAAAGAAGTGGCCCCCTGCCGAGCAGAGTTTAAAATATCAGTTGAATAATCAAAACAATCCGGT
>Ga0209992_10002798_pt1 | contig 15461 bp, 10 predicted proteins | sample 2SBtaG_2_FD_182564 | JGI IMG/M metagenome (GOLD analysis project Ga0209992, IMG submission 182564) | Deep subsurface microbial communities from Kolumbo volcano to uncover new lineages of life (NeLLi) - 2SBTROV12_ACTIVE470 metaG (SPAdes)... | ecosystem: Environmental > Aquatic > Marine >... | reverse complement strand
CAACATCCCACCGAGTCCGCACGACCATGTTTGCCCCTGCGTGAGAGGAGTCGGCGTCTGCGACACCAGGAATCGTCGCGTCGCACCTACCATGTCGGCGGCTTTGTTCAGTCTCGCCAGGTGTTGTCGTGTCGGAGCTGTCGTCAGCTTGATCTCGATGGCCCACCGCTCCTTGCCGAAGTCCAACACCAGGTCCGACTCCCAACCGTCGCTGGTGCGGAAGTAGCTCGCATCAAACGGCGCGCCAATTTGCAGCAACGTTGCCATTGTCTGCTCTACGACGAACCCTTCCCACGATGCGCCCACCCAGGGGCGCCCCAGCAAGTCGTTGATGTCCGCCACCATGTGGAGCGCGTGGAGCGCCGGTCAGGCGTCGGTTTGGCCACGCTCGAGCCCGTCGAGCACGGCATCGACGAAACGGCTGCGACGCGGTGTTGATCGCAACAATACCGCCGCTGATGTACTTGGACGCAACCGCGGCGTAGTATCTGCCGACGGCTGTCCAGCCGTAAAACGCCTTGTCGTCCGGCGGCGTGACCCTGTGCGAGGTCGTCTCTCCAGCGCCGTTTACGAACCAGCTGACCGCTGAGAAACGGCCGTAGCGGGACGCTTTGCACGCCTTGCCATCGCATGTTCCGTCTGCTGAAGAGCCGAGCTACTCCATTTAACGGAGCATGACCAGCCGGGGCGCCGCCGAGCGGTTGATGTGCAGTCAGCGCGGTGCCACGCTGGGAACGCACTCAGGGGCAACTCTGAGGTCGCCCGCCGCCAGCTGCTGCAATGGCGGGACCACCGGGACAGCCCACCGTCGACGGAGAGAGCCGGATGGAGCGTGAGCTGGGTCTGGTCGAGCTGACCGCGATCGCGCTCGGCGGCATGATCGGCGGCGGGATCTTCGCCATTCTCGGCGTGGCGGTCGAGCGCGTGGGCAACGCCGCGTCGTTGGCCATCCTCATCGGTGGTGTGCTCGCATTCCTGGCAGCCGTCCCGTATGTGCGCCTCACAAGGTTGTACAAGGACGAGGGGGCCACCTACTCGTTCTTCAAGCGCACATTTGCGGACTCTCGCATGGCGGCGTCCGTGATCGGCTGGCTGGTGGTCTTTGGCTATGTCGCCACCCTCGGCCTCTACGCCTTCACGTTTGCGAGCTACCTGGCGAGTCTGTTTCCTACGTCTCACCCAGAGTCAATTCGGCTTATCTTGAGCGGCACTCAGCTGGCCACCTTTGCCCTCCTCAACATCATCAGCGTGCGCCTGATGGGACGGGTCGAAGATCTGATGGTCTACGTCAAGGTCACCGCGCTGATCGTGCTGGCGGCGGTGCTCTTCTGGGCTGGGGACTCCAGCAACGCCACCCTACCGGCCTTCGAGCCGGCACTGGGTGGGGAGCTCATGTTGGTCGCGGCGATCACTTTCGTGGCGTTCGAAGGCTTCCAGTTGGCCATCCACGCCTATGAGGAGGTAAAGGATCCGCAGGTCAGCGTACCGCGCGCCATCTACGCGGCCATCGTGGTGGCGACCCTGCTGTACGTCTTGCTTGCAGAGGGGGCACTGTGGTCCCTCGACAAGGCACAGATCATCGCCGACAAGGAGTACGCACTCGCCGCAGGAGCGGCGGAGGTCCTCGGTCGAGGCGGGCATGCGCTCGTGATCGCCTCTGCCTTGCTGGCCACGTCCAGCGCGGTGAGCGGCACCTTGTTTGGCGCCTCCCGGCTGGCGGCCGTCATCGCTCTCGATGGCTACCTGCCGGCCTACATGGGCCGACGACGCCAGGGCCACGTCCCTGCCGCAGCCATTGTCACGCTCGCGGCTGGCGCCTGGCTCCTGGTGCTGTCGGGTCGCCTGGAGCTCATCGTGGAGTTCGGCAGCTTGGTGTTCATCGCTGTCTCTTTGCTCATGGCGGTCGCCAATTGGCGGGTCAGAGAGCAGACACAGTCCTCGCAGCTCTTCTGCTGGACGACAATGCTCTCGCTGGCGGCGGCAGGTATGGCCATCGTGGGGTGGCAGGCCATGGCGCGACCCGATGACCTTGTCTGGACGCTGTCGGTTGCTGGCATGCTGACGATCGCGAGCGTCGCCTACGGGACCTGGTCCGACCGCGACCGTCGCCGCCCCGACGGTGGGGCACCTCCCGGCTGACTCCGACTCGATCCAGCGACGCCGGTTTCGCTCTGCCGTGCGGTCTCCGAGGAGTGTAGAAACGAAACAACGCGGGGCGCTATAACGGACCCATGGACCTGTTCGCCGCCCGCAAGCGCAACGACTCGCCGCTCGCCGACCGGATGCGCCCCAAGCGCCTGCCCGATGTGGTCGGTCAGCAGCATTTGTTGGACAAAGGTCGCATCCTCGCCCGGTCCATCGCGGCCGATCGCATCCCGTCGATGGTGCTCTGGGGACCGCCCGGCACCGGCAAGACCACGCTCGCCACGGTCATCGCCGCCGAAACCAACTCGTCGTATGTCGCGTTCTCCGCCGTGCTCGGAGGCGTCGCCGAGCTGCGCAAAATCGTCGCGGCGGCGCGCGAAAAGAAGAACTTCTACGGCACCCGCACGATCCTCTTCGTCGACGAGATCCACCGCTTCAACAAGTCGCAGCAGGACGCGCTATTGCCCCATGTCGAGGACGGCACCGTCACGCTCGTCGGCGCAACCACCGAGAATCCGTCCTTCGCGGTCAACTCGGCGCTGCTGTCCCGGGCGCGCGTCTTCGAGCTCAAACCGCTCGATCCAGCGGATCTCCGCAAGCTGCTCGAGCGCGCGTTGACCGACGATGGTGGCCTCGCCCACGCGCTGGAATCGGTCGACAGCGACGCGCTCGACGCCATCGCCCATCACGCTCGGGGAGACGCTCGGCGCGCCTTGTCCGGCCTCGAGCTCGCCAGCGACTACGCCCGCGCTTGCAAGGCCGAACGCGTCGATGTCGCCACTGTCGACGAAGCCTTCGCCAACCAAACGCTGCTCTACGACAAGTCGGGCGAGGAGCACTACAACGTCGTCAGCGCCTTCATCAAGTCGCTGCGCGGCAACGATCCCGACGCCGCCATGTACTGGATGATGCGCATGCTCGACGCCGGCGAGGACCCGCTCTTCGTGCTGCGCCGGATGCTGATTTTCGCCAGCGAAGACATCGGCAACGCCGACCCGCGCGCCCTCCAAGCCGCCGTCAACGCCGACGCCGCTTTTCGCCGCCTCGGCATGCCCGAAGGCCTGTATGCGATGACCCAGTGCTGCACCTACCTGGCGAGCGCTCCCAAGTCCAATAGCGCTGTGCACGCCATCTCGGCCGTGCGCAAGGACATCGCCGCTCACGGCGCGCTGCCGGTGCCGCTGAAGCTGCGCAACGCCCCCACCAAACACATGAAAGCCTGGGGATACGGCGACGGTTACCGCTACCCGCACGCCGAGGGCGGCCACAGCGCCGGTGAAACCTACCTGCCCGACAAGCTTGTCGGCGCCCGCTACTACCAGCCCCGCAACGCCGGTCTCGAGATCCAAATCCGCCAGCGCCTGAAACGGCTCCGCGAACAGGGGACCGAAGAGGCCAACGGCAACCGACACGACGACAAGGCAAAGTAAATGTCCAAGAGCCCCTGCCCCGAGCTGCGACGCGACCTTCTCTGCTATCGGAGCGACGCGGGGGGCGGTCAGGTTGTCGATCTCTTGCTGGAGGCGGCGCATCGCTTCGACGCGGACGAATGGGCGGCGATTGAATCGCTCACTGAAAAACCCGGCCCCGCGGCGTTGATGGCGCGGCTCGACGGCGCGCTATTGCTCGAAAACCCGACCGTTGAGTCGCTCCGCCAGCAGGCCTGGGCCGCGCGGATCCGCAGGCGCGTGGTGCGACCGCCGTTGGACGAAACGGAAGGGCCCTGGCACCTCGCGACCGACCTGCCCGATTGGGTCAGCCCGATGTGGAGAGCTGCGGAGCGATGGCGCCGGCTCGCCGAAGACGCCGCTGCCGGACGCACACCTCTGAGGCTCGACGGGTTTGTCCGCAGCGACCGGGCGCACAATGTTCGTGACGAGGCCCAGGCGGCGCAGAAGACGCGCATGGACAACAACTATTGCAACGCCGATTGCCACGACGCGCTCGATGACGACGGCGCGATCGGCGCGTGGATCGGCCTGCTGCGCTGCGACGCGATGCGCGAGTTGATCGGCGCCGTACTTCGCCTTGAGCTGCCCGAGGGGATGATGGCCAAGGTCTGGCAGCTCGGCCCCGGTGACCACGTCGGCCCCCACGCCGATGGTGTCCGCTATGTCGCGACCCTGTGCCTCGGGTTGAGCGCTGGCTGGACCGCCCGTCACGGCGGCGGGATCGTTTTTGGCGAACCGAGCGAAGCGCGCATGGAAGCTCGCACGCGCTGGCTACCCCACCTCGGCGACGCGATGCTGTTTCGGCCCGAAGCGTGGCGCTGGCATGCCGTCGAACCCGTCGCGAAGGACACCCGCTTGACGTTGACGTGCCAGTGGATCCACGGCTGAACGACGGTCCCGCGATCGAAAGACCGCGCACCTCTCAAATCGGCTCAAATCAGCTCAAATCGGCTCAAATCGGCTCAAGTCAGCTCGATTCGGCGCGGATCCATGGCGCGCGCCCAAGCGTCGTCGGGCGTTCCAGTGACCCATCCAGCGGCCAGCTCGCCGACGATCGGCGCGTGCATGACCCCGTGGCCGGCCAGTCCGGTCGCGATGACGAGGCCGTCCAGACCCGGACAAGGACCGATCCAGGGCCGTTTGTCGGGCGTGTGCAGCTGTGCGCCGACCCATGCGCTTTGAATGCCGGCGTTGGCGAGGGCGGGCAGGCGTGCGACGGCGCGATCGGCCAGGTTGGCGAGGACGTCGGCGCGGTCGCCGGGTTTGTCGGTGAACTCCCAGGCGGACAGCAGCAAGCCGCCGGTTTCGGCGCGGAAGTACAGCCGTGGCGTGTAGGAAAGGACCAGCGGTCCACCAGCGGTCGGGAGCTCGGGCCCGTTGGCCATGAAGATGCGCCGATAACCGATCACGCCAGGCAGCTCGACACCCGCGGCGGCGCAGAGCAGCAGCGTGTGATGCCCGGTCGCGAGGATGACAGTGTCGGCGGTCAAGGTCCCTTCGTCGATGCGCACCCCGATGACGCGACCGCGTTCGACGACCAGCTCGTGAACGCCGGTAAAGGTCCGAATCTCGCCACCGCGGGCCTTGATGCGGCGCGCGTAGGCCTGGCACAGCCCGTGGGGGTCGAGGTGGCCTTCGACTGCGCTGTAGGTGCCGCCGACCAGGTCGCTGGTGGTCATTGTGGGCATGATCGCGGCGATTTGCGCGGCGCTGACCTCGTTGGCGGGCATCCCGACGGCGTTGGCGTTGGCGGCCATGGTCTGGAGCAGCCCGAGATCGTCGTAGGTTGTTGCCACGAAGAGGTAGCCATCGGCGCGCAGGTCCAGGTTGGCGTCGGGGTCGCGGGCGAGTTCGTGGAGCTTGGGCAGCGCGACGGCGGTCATTTCGCTGAGCATCGCGTCGCTGTGTTGGGCCCGGAAGCCGCCGATGCTCGCTCCTGTCGCGCCGGCACCGAGGGTCTTTTCGCGCTCGAGCAGGAGCACACCACCGCCGAGGTCAGCCGCCAATTCCGCCGCGACGGCCAAGCCGCACGAGCCACCGCCGACGACGATCGCGTCCCGATGTCCGGCCACGCGACGACGTGATCCACGAGGCGCCACGACCGCTTCGCCGCCGGCATCAACCCGCATCCTGGCGGCCATGCGTCGCCGTAACTCGGGGGTATAGAGCTGTCGGCCGATCTCGTCGGAGAAGAGGGCCCCAATGTCGCTCAAGCGGGTCCTGCCGTCCTTGTCTTGCACCGCCCCGAGACCGCGCATTCGCTCCAGGAACGGCCCGAAAACGTCGTCGGTCGAGACACCGAATTCCGCTTCGAAACAGGCGTGGTCGAGGCCGCCGTCGTCGTCGAGCACCTTGAGCGCGAACATCGCGCGTTGGGCCATCTGTTCTTCGCGATGCAGCAAGCGCCCGTGGGCCAGCGACCAGCCGCCTTGATCGGCGACGGCGTCGGTGTAGTCGACCATCGAACCGACGTTGAACGCGACGACGTCGGGCCGCCGCGAGCACGCTTCCATCCCGCAGCCATCGACCGGCTGCATATCGCGCCACTTGTCGCGCGCCTGGACCTGCGCGGTTTCGACGTCGGTGCGGCAGTAGTAGTCGGTCAAGCTGCGTCGATAGCCGCGTTGGGTCAGCAGCAGGTGAGCGGCGAGCTGCATCCGCAAGTTGAGGTGTTCGTCCGGCGACGCGTGGCGCGAGATGCGGGTGTCGGGGCGTTTGCGCAGGTGGTAGGTCGTGATGGATGCGACACCGAGCTCGGCGGCGAGCGCGACGCCGTGCAGCCACGACTGCAGGGTTTGGCCGGGCAGCGCGTAGATGAGGTCGATGTTGACGTGGGGGATGCCGACGTCGTGGGCGAGGTTGACGGCGTCGACGGCACCCTGGGCATCGTGGCGGCGGGCGAGGGCGCGCAGCTGCACGTCGTCGAGCGCTTGCAGGCCGATGTTGAGGCGGGTCACCCGGTGGCGCAGCAGCGTCTCGAGTTTGGCGCGGGTCAGTGTTTCGGGCGACGACTCGACGGTGAACTCGGTGCCAGGAGCGATCGGGGTCGTCGCGTGGAGGTGGCCGAGCACGCGGTCGAGCTGTTCAGCGGACAGAAAGGTCGGTGTGCCGCCGCCCACGAGCACGGATGCGATCGGACCGATGGCGTGTTCTGCGCTGGCCGCGTGATCGTCGCGCCCCCAGCGGGTCGTCATCTCGGTGCAGAGGGCGTCGAGGTAGCGGTCGAGCGCGGCGGCGTCGGGGTTCACCTCGATGGCGTAGTGGCAGAACGTGCAGCGTCCGGTGCACGGCGGGATGTGCAGGTAGAGGCCGATCGGTCCGGACGGGCGTTGCAGGGCAGCGCGGAGGTCGTCGTTTGCCGCGTGGTCGCGCGCCACCTCGGGCGGCAGGAAGTGGACCAGCAGGTTGTAGTTACCGGGGTCGCGGTGCAGACCCGCGGCGCGGAGGCCAGCGAGATCAAGCTGAGCGAGCTGAGCGTCGGCGGCGGCGATGATGGCGGAGACGTCCATCGCCGCGGGTGCCGTGCCGGACTTCGAGCCGGTCGCTGAGCCGTCCGCGGAGTGGGTCACAAAAGGCCTGCCTTGGGTCCGCGCGCGTCGAGTCGGCGCGATGGCCCGGCACCGACTGTACTTGGCCGCCCACTCGTGCGCTATGCTCCGCCGGCTCGCTGCCGTTTTGGTGAGGGGCCGGCGCCCGGCCTCTGGTGCCGAGACGGTGTCATTTTTCGCCACCTTCCCACGGCGTGCGGCGCACGAGCACCTTGCGTCCCTCGCGGCTTCGCCTCGGTCCGTGGACCACGTGATGATCGCAGCCCTGTTTGTCCCTACTGGAGCTCCATGACACGCCCGCTCATCGCGCTGTTCGCGGCGGCGCTGATGCTTTTAACTGCCGCACCTGGCCTCGGCGCTACGTTGTCGCCCGTCCTGCAACTGACGCCGCGTCTCGAGGTACGACGTGACCTCGATGAGTCGCCCAAATACCCGCTCATCTTCATCAGCCGCTTTGGCGCCGGCTCCAAGGTCGGCCCCTGGCAGGCGCGCGCTGTAGGCCAATCAACCGGCCGCTACGAACACGGTCGCAAGCTGCAGCTGTACGAAGGGTGGTTGGGCGGCTCCGGCGATGGCTGGGCGGTCCGCGCAGGTCGCCAGATCATCTTCTGGCACGAGGGCCGGTTGATGTTTCACCGCCGCTGGCGCCCTCAGGGCATCACCCACGACGCGCTTCGCTTCCGGGCATGGGGCGACGGCTGGAATATCGACGCCGCCGTCGGCAAACCCTTCGACGAAGAGCGTCCCTTCATCGCGTTGCGCAGCGGCATCCGTTGGGGCGCCAAGAGGGCAGCAAGCGAAGGCCTCGTCGACGCCATCTACATCCGCGACGCCGTCTCGTGGACCGGTCTCGCGCGGCATACATTCGGCCTCTGGGCCCGTCTTCGCGCCGGCAACCACACCGTACGTATCGAGGGATATGGCCAAACCGGCGAGCTCGGCAACGGCACCGAGGTCAGCGCGTGGATGGGCTCCCTCAAGCTGACAACGCGAACCGGCGGCTGGCGGCTTTCGCTGTACGGCGACGCGCTCTCGGGCGATGCGGAGGGGGCGGCAAAGGGCAGCGGCTCGTTCCACGTCCTGCACGGCGCGCGGCACGGATTTTACGGCATGATCGACCAGGCCTACTTGCAGCGCGGCGGCCCGGTCGACGGCAAGGGGCTGGCCACGGGCGGCGTTGTCGGCGACTGGCGCGATGGTCCTTGGCGCTTCGTCGCCCACCTCTGCGACCACCGTTTCGCCAACCTCGATGAGCTCGGCACCGAGCTGGACCTGTTCATCCGCTACAAGGCGAGCAAGCGCGCGTCGGTCGTCATCGGCGCCTCGGCGCTGACCGATCCGCCAACCAAACCCAAGCTCTTCGGCTACGTCGCCTGGCTGTTCAACCTTGGCAAGTAGCTCGTCAGGCGGCGCGCAGCGTCATGTGTCGGCGAGCTTGTAGCCAACGGGTGAAGCGTCGGGGTCAATGAGGCCGCGCTCCTGCAGGTGTTTGATGATGGTCGTCGGACGCGACCGCAGCCCCATGGCTTCGCGATAGTTGCGAACGGCGTTGAGCAAAGCGCTCGCCGAACGGGGTCGACGACGTGGGCTCATTTTGCCAAGCAGCTCGAAGATCACGTCCGCGTCGGGGTTGGTGATGGGACGTTCCGGGCTGGCCGCCGAGGCTGACGTCGCGCGCGGCTTTGTGCCGGTCTTGTCCGGTTTCTTGTCGACCTTCTTTTCGCCTTTCCTGGCGACCCTCTTTTCGCCTTTCTTGGCGACCCTCTTTTCGCCTTTCTTGGCGGGCTTCGGATCGGCTCGCTTGGCGGGACCCTGGCCGCGACGGTCGGTTTTGCCGGCCGATCGGGTGGGCTTGGTAGGCTGGGTGGGCTTGGTAGGCTGGGCGGGTTTGGTGGGCTGGGCGGGTTTGGTGGGCTGGGCGGGTTTGGTGGGCTGGGCGGGCGCTTTGCTGGCCGGCTTGGCGGACTTCGCGCTCGGCTTCTTGCCGGGTGCCTCGTGGCGAATCGGGACTTCGCGCTCCCAGTGGTCGTTGAGGTGGGCGGCGAGGTCGGTGTAGTCGCGGTCGTTGGCGAGCACGATGATCTCGGCTTCCGGAAAGCGGAACGCGTATTCGCCCATCTTGGCCACGACGAGCTTGTCGACGAACTCCTTGCGGGTGACGCGGCCGATGATCACCTCGACGCGATCGGGGTTGGCTTCGATCGTCCGCATCGCGGTCGGTGTCACGGTGTTGGTGCGGTTGGCGGCGAGCACGACCATGGCCACACCCGGCGTCTCGAGCAGCCCGGCGATGTCCGTCTTGGGGATGTTCTCGAAGTCGACGATGTAGACGATGGGGCGTAACGCGGATCGGGATGGGAGTCGCGAGGCGACGTCGGCGAGCTTGCGGGCCATGGGTGCTCCTGCGCGTGGGCTGGCGAATGTGTACGGCAATTGGCCGCTGGCGCCAACGTGGGATCGCAGGCTCGCGATCAGGCCGACTTGATGCGCGCCTTCGCCTCGGCCTCCCGCAGGTCTTCCAGCGCGCTCGGATCGTCCTCGGCGAGCAATGCGTGGATCGCGGGCAGCAGGCTCTCGAGCGACTCGGGGACGTAGCCGGCGGGCGGCGGCATCGGGTCGACCTCGACAAGCCGGCTGCGGTGAACGCGTCCATCGCGAAGCAGGATTTCGGCATGCACGGGGCGGATATGGTCGAGCTCTTCGGCGTCTCCGTGCATCATGAACTCATTACGAAACGCGCCGGTTCGAACGAGCCGTCGGTTGCCGTAGCTCCACCAGCCCGGGCAGTGCTCGTGGCCGACACAGCGGACCTTGTAGCGTCCGTCGGTCGACAGCTGCGTCCGATACGCTTGCGCGACGCTGACGTCCGGGTCTTCGCTCACGAAGCGGTACGCGATCTCCTTGAGCATCGTCCAGCTCACATGGCGCGTCGGGTCCGCGGCAAAGTCGCGCCAGAAGTCGCGGGTCCAGTAGCGGCGATAGCGGCCAAGGATAAGCTCACGAAAAGCCGGCAAGCGCTCCATCACGGCTTCGCGCGGGCGGAGGCGGTCGAGAAAATGCAGCTCAGGGTGCATCGGCAACGCCACGTCGATGATGCCCACTGTACCGAAAGGCAGGTTGAGGATGCGGCGGCCGTGATGACTGCCGAAGAGGCGGTGCGGGTTCATGGCGAAGAGCGGATCGGCCTGCGATCCATGCTCGATCCACAGGTCGCCGATCGCGACCGAGAAACCCGGAAAATGCGCATCGACACGGCCACCGATAAGCGCCTTGATGCGCGACTGCACGGCGACAAAAAGCAGCTCAGGGTCGTGGTTGCCGACGATGAAGTAGATGCGCCGTGGGGCGGACGAGTGCTCGGCAAAGGCGCGCAGACCATCGAAGAAAGCGCCGTGCGCGGCGTGCACGCGGGACAGCTTGGCGAGCGCGACCTCGGCGGTGATGTGACGTGGGTAGGCGCCGTCCACGTCGACCTTCAGGAAGTCGAACGTGTCGCCATTGAGCACGAGATCGACGGCAATGTCGCGCCACGGCGGCTCGTTGTAGCGCTGCAGGTAGTCGGCGAGCGCGGCGGATTGCGGAAAGTCGTCGGTGACCCCACCGGCGCCGATTTCGATGTCGGACAGCACGACGACGAGGCGGTCGCGAGGGCGAGTGCTTGGCGGCGGGTTGATGCGCGGGTCGGACGTCATGGAATCCAGCGGGCCCGTGATCTTGGCGGGCCGGAAGATGGCCGCAAACAGTTTAGGTCAAACCCACGGTCTGCCAAACCGCGTCATGGCTGTTCGGCGGGCACAGAGACGGCAGATGAAGGGAAAGCCATAGCCCCGCGTCCAGTTCGAAGAGCGCGTCAGCTAGAACGGCGCGTCGGCGTGCGGTGTGGATGGCTCGGGCGGCACGCCGGTGTTGGTGCGGCCGACCTCTGCGATGCGCATGGCCCAGTGGACGAGCACGTCGTCGGGAAGCTCGGTGTAGTTGACCGCTGGCGGCTGCAACACGGCGCCGGGCAGCTGCGGTTGGGAGAAGCTGCGGAGCAGGCCGGCGGGGTCGGGAATCAGGCCGGATTCGCGGCCCTGGCGGTACAGATCGGTGCCGGGCAGGGGCAGCGGGAAATGCACGGACACGCGCGCCCCGGTCTCGCGAACGAAGCGCGCGGTGTTGGCCAGAGAGGCCTCAGATTCGCCCGGCAGGCCGATGATCATGAAGCCGGAGATCGCGATCCCAGCCTCGCGCGCCAACGTGATGCTGCGCACGTTATCCGCTACGGCCGTCTTCTTATTGGCCAGGTCGAGCACGCCGTCGTCGCCGCTCTCGAACCCGACGCGGATCTCGCGGCACCCGCCGTCATACATGCGGCGCAACATGCCGGGCGTCATCATGTCGGCGCGCAGCAGGCAGGACCACCTCAAGTCGGGCACCTCGCGGCCGAGCGCCTCGGCGAGCTTGCCCGGTCGAAACAGGATGTCATCGCGGAAGTACATGCTGCGCACGCCGTATCTTTCGACGTAGAACTTGACCTCGGCGGCCACCGAATCGGGCGACCGTGTGCGCACCCCGCCAAACAACGACGGCACCTGGCAAAACGTGCACGCCCACGGACAACCGAGCGTCGTGATGATGCTGAGATAGTGCTGCAGCCGGCGTTTCTTGAAGTACGGCGACGGCTTGCCCTCGATGTACATCCGTACCGGCAGCAGGTCCCAGTTGGGCCAGGGCAGCGAGTCGAGCTCGTCGCACACGGGTGTCGGTCCGGTGCGAACAAGCGTGCCGTCATCCTCGCGCACCATGAGTCCGCGCACCGAGCGCGGATCCTCGCCGCGGCTGAGCTTGCCAAAGAGCAGCGGCGCGGACACGAAGCCCTCGTTGAGCACGGCGACATTGGCCCCGCAGCCGCGCATCACGACCTCGGGCGCGCCGGAAACGAGCGAGCCCCCGAGCACGAATGGCCGGTCGCCGAAAGCCTCACGCCACCAGGGCCCGGTGCGCTCCAGGAAGCCGAAAGTGTCCGTGAACACCGTGACGCCAAGCGCCTCGGGATCAAAGGCGATGAGCTCGGCGCGCAGCTCGTCTTCGCTCATGTCATGGGCGTTGGCGTCGATGAGCCGGACGTCATGGCCGTCGCGCTGCAAGAGCGTCGCGACCATGAGCAGCCCGTAAGGCGGATAGATGCTGTGGGTGTAGAGCCGCTTGTACATCCACGGCGGGTTGACGAGAGCGACGCGCATGGCGGCGATGCTATCACAAGCCCCCAAGCCCCCTCGGGGGTTTGACCCGGAGGGGTCGCGTCATCTTGTCTTGGCAGACGGCGCATCGAGCAGGGGTGCCGGGGTCTTGTCTTGGCAGACGGCGCCTCGATCAAGGGGAAAGGACCCAACAGGGGAAGGCACTTTTTGATCTGCCGACCGGGTTGTGGCTCGGAAACAGGCGGCTTCAGGCGGGTGGGAGTAACCGTTGAGTGCCGACCAGATGGATTCGGGCGTCATGGGCAGGCCGCGGATTCGGCAGCCGGTCGCGTTGGCGACGGCGTTGGCGATGGCAGGGGCGACGGCCATGAGGCCAATCTCGCCGACGCCTTTGACGCCGAGCGGGTGGGTGGGCTCGTGGCTTGGCACGAAACGCACGTCGATGTCGGGCACGTCGGCGGCCCGGCACACGCCATAGTCGCGCAGTCCGCGGGTGAAGAGGCGCCCGTCGGCGTCGAAATCGAGCCTCTCGTAGAGCGCGAAACCGATGCCCTGGACCGCGGCGCCGAGCACCTGACCGCGAGCGTGCATGGGATTGAGGACGCGGCCGATGTCGACGGCGACGACCAGGCCCAGGACGCGGGTGACACCGGTCTGCGGATCGATGGAGACGGCGGCACCGCAGGCGGCGAAGGGCGGCGCGTTGCTCGATGGCTTGTGGCGGTAGGTGACCGTGATGGGGAGGGGCTCGCCGGATTCGCGCCGCGCGTTCAACTCGGCGCACGCGCGCACGACGGCCTCGCCAGCGACGTAGGTTCGGCCCGATGCATGGGCGCCGCTGTCGTGGAGGCCATCGCGGGTGTCGCCGAGCTCGACGGTGATCGACTCAAGGGCGACGTCGAGCGCGTCCGCGGCGATCATCGCCAGCGTTGTTGCGACGCCGGTTCCGCCCTGGTCGGGGGCGCCGGATTTGAGGGTCACGGTACCGTTGGCGTGCAGGGTGATCGCGGCGGTGGAGACCTCTTTGCGGCCCTTGCCGGTCGTGTGCATGCCGCACGCGGTTCCGACGCCTCGGAGGTGGCCCGCGGGGGCTTCGGCGAGGGTGGGGAGCGCTTCGGCGACGGCGTCGAGGCAGGCGGAGATCTCGCACGACGACACCGTGCCTTTGCCGGTCATGAAGCGTCCGGTTGTGGTGTCGACGCGGCCCAGTGAGACGTTGATGTCGCCCGCGCGGAGCAGGTGTTTGCGGCGGAAATGGTCGAGATCGACGCCGAGCGCGCGGCAGATGCGGTCGTTATGCGATTCGACGGCGAACGTCGCTTGCGGGTTGCCAAAGCCCCGCGTTGCGCCCGAGACGGGACGGTTGGAGTACAGCAGGTGACCGCGGAAACGGATGTTGGGTGTGCGATACAGGGCGAGCGGTCGCAGCGCGCGCAGGATGACGTACGGGCCGAGGTCGAGGTGGCCGCCAACGTCGTACCACGCGGTCAATTCGCGGCCGACGAGGCGACCGGCGCTGTCCAGGGCGCTGCGAATGTGCAGGCGGGCGCCGTGGCGAACGCGACCGGCGACGAAGCCTTCGCCGCGACCGAGCACGACGCGAACGGGTCGATCGACGCGGCGGGCAAGCAGCGCGGCGATGTACTCGAGGTCGTCCATCCGCGAGCCGAAACCGCCGCCAACGTTGGGGCATTGGACGCGCACCAGCGACTCGTCGACGCCCAGCCACGTGGCGATTTGCTCGCGCAGCAAGAATGGCGCCGGGGTGCCCTTGATGACGGTCAAACCGCCGTCGGCTTCGGGGATGACAAGCGCGCCGTAGGGTTCGAGCGCGGCCGCCTGCACGGTCGCGGTGGTGAAGGTGTCTTCGAACACGTGCGCCGCGTTCGCAAAGGCCTCGTCGGTGTCGCCGAGGTCGAGGTGCACCGGTCCGAATGGCAGCGCGTGGTTGGAGCGCCCGGTGAACGCGTGGATCTCGTCGGCGATAGCGGTTGGCAGGTCGATAACGGCGTGAAGCGGCGTGTAGGTGACGGCGACGGCGGCGGCGGCGCGACGGGCAACAGCGGCGGTGGTTGCGACAACGGCTGCGACAGGGGCGCCCGACCATGTGGGCTCGGTGAAAAGCACCGGTCGCTGCGAGATCCGGGTGTCGTAGAAAGCCTCGCCCGCGATGTCACGAGGCGGCGCGTCATCGGGGGTTATGACCGCAAGCACACCCGGCATGGACAGCGCCTTGGACGCGTCGATTCGGCGAACCTGGGCGTGTGGATGCGGGCAGCGGACGACCGCCCCGTGAACGAGACCAGGGACATCGAGATCGACGAGGTAAGGCAAGGAGCCACCCGCCTTGGCGCGCCCGTCGAGCAAGGGAGTCGCCGCCCCCACGTGGCCGACACGGGTCATGTTTGCTGTCCCTTCTGTCGAATCATCGCGTCGATGCCGGCGAGCCCGCCTTGGAGAAGCTGGCTGTACCCGGTGCAGCGGCAGATGTTGGCGTCGAGCCTCTGGCGGAGCTCTTCGACCGACTTGGGCGGGCGCTCTGCCTGCGCGAGATCGTGCAACGCGACCACCATGCCGGGCGTACAAAAGCCGCAATGCAACCCGCCACTGGCGACAAGGGCTGCGGCGATGGGGCCGTCGGACAGGGACGCGGCGGTCTGGAGGCGGGCCCCCAGTAAGCGCATGGCGGGCGCGACGCAAGACAAGCGGCGGTGACCGTCGACCAGGACGGAACAAGCACCGCACGTTCCTTCGGCGCACGCGATCTTCACGGCGACAACACCGGCGAGCTGCAGCGCCTCGGCGAGCGTGGCGTTGGCTTCGATCTCGGCGACGACCTCGGTGCCGTCCACGGTAGCGGTCCAGCGCATCAGGGCTTCGTCCTCGTCAACCGCGTCACAAGCCGCTGCACCAAAACGCCCGCCATCGCGGCCCGATAGCGGCTCGAGGCGCGTGGGTCCCCTGCAAATGGGCCCAAGGCGCGGGTCATCGCGCTGACAACCCGATCTTTCGGCTCGACCGGGATGGTGACGCGCTGCGGGAAGCTGCCGGTGACAGTCACAACCACTTCGGCCATCGAATCGGCGCGCAGAGCGACCGAAACCGCGACCACGGCAGGCCCCGCCGGAGTGCGC
>Ga0209992_10002797_pt1 | contig 15462 bp, 12 predicted proteins | sample 2SBtaG_2_FD_182564 | JGI IMG/M metagenome (GOLD analysis project Ga0209992, IMG submission 182564) | Deep subsurface microbial communities from Kolumbo volcano to uncover new lineages of life (NeLLi) - 2SBTROV12_ACTIVE470 metaG (SPAdes)... | ecosystem: Environmental > Aquatic > Marine >... | reverse complement strand
CCACATTGGTGGAGACTTGTTTTTGAGGACAGCGGCCTTGACACTATTTCTTGTTGTGGGTACGCGTGAAGCCACGCGCCTAGGGGCGGACGCGGGGGCCGCCCATCAAGCCATTCGACAATTCTGGCTTTTCACGGCGCTTTTCCTTGATGCATTTGCCATCGCCGGACAAAGCCTGGTTGGCTTTTTCTTCGGAGATGACAGACGAGCGCTCGCCCGCAAAGTGGCGAAGACCATTCTGGAATTTTCATTTGTATTCGGGGTTTTTCTGGCTGTGGTAATGCTCATCGGCGAACAAATCATAGCCATATTGCTCGTTCCTGAGGCGGCCCGGGGCGTGTTTTCAACCCCCTGGCTTCTGGCGCTGGTTTTTCAACCTCTGAACGCATTTGCATTCGGAACGGACGGTATCCATTGGGGCACAGGTGACTTCAGGTTCCTTCGAAATGCCACGTTGGTCGCCACCGTTGTCGGGATAGCGATGATATACAGTCTGGGAATCCTGCTGGGTCAGAGTCTGTGGTTGATATGGGCGGTTACAGGTGTCTGGATTACCATAAGGGTAATTTTTGGTGTTTCACGGATCTGGCCGGGATCAGAAAACGCACCACTCGGTAAAGCCTGACTCATCTCCACCCTTGTTATCGTTGCTTGCGTGCACTCCATCCGGAGTTGTTATCAACAAGGACCCTTTTTCTCACTGAAATCGGGTAATTTTGGAGACCTGAACTCATTTCATCACCCAATCACATCCGACCAAGTTTCATGCCGACAGCCCACTACAATCGTGTAAAGGATTTCATGCAGAAGGTGGGGCAGGACACCCCGGAAGGCGCCGTCGTTCCAGACGAGAAAACGCGCATCCTCAGGGCAAAACTGATCCTGGAAGAAGCTCTGGAGACAGTCGAAGCGCTGGGCGTTCGCGTGCAGACACAGGGCGTTGAGATCACGGAAGAAGGACTCGAGTACGATGCGCCCAATGAAGTGAATCTGCAGGAAGTGGCAGATGGATGTGCCGATATCTCGGTCGTCACGATCGGGACCCTGATAGCGTTCGGGATTGACGATGACACGTTGCTTGAGGAAGTGGACGCTTCGAATCTCCGCAAATTCGGGGAAGGCAGCTACAGGAGGGAAGACGGAAAGTGGATGAAGCCTCCTGGATGGACTCCTCCTGACATCATGGGTGCGATTGATCGAGGTTATGGAAGATGAGCCGTTTTCTGCTACTCACCCTGATTCTTGCAGGATGCACTCAGGCAATCGGTGGTTCACGCACGGATTTGGTTCCGGATGACCCGGAAGTCACATCCATTGAATTGCCAACAAGTGGAATCGCTGGTGAACCCCATTTGACCAGAGACAATGATGGCCGAATCCTCGCATCATGGATCGAACGGGAGGAGGGAATGAGCCGGCTGGTGTTTTCCCGGTTAAGTGACAGGAGTTGGACCGAAAGCCGCGAGATATCGAGTGGTGATGATTGGTTCGTCAATTGGGCCGACGTTCCTTCGCTGGCCGTTTCGGACAAAGGGGTCATAATGGCGCACTGGCTCGAACGTCTCGGCGAAAGCAGATATGCGTATGGTGTTCGGTTTTCACTTTCCGATGATGCAGGCATGACCTGGTCTGACGAGCGTTGGCTGCACGACGACCGATCTCCTTCCGAACACGGATTTGTGAGCATATCGCCCGCTGCGGATGGGTTCATGGCCAGTTGGTTGGATGGAAACAGATATGGCCAGGGACTGAATGAAATGTCCGTTCATGCCCGGGCCATTTCGGACTCGGGAGAATTGTCCGACGAAATCAGCCTCGACACGCGAACCTGTGATTGTTGTCCGGTCTCGATGTCTAGAACCGGTGATGACGAATATGCTGTCTTCTACAGAGACCGATCCGAGGTTGAAATGCGAGATATCGCGGTCGCCAGATTCAGCAATGGATCGTGGAGCAAACCACGAGCAGTGCACGAAGATGGCTGGATGATTGAAGCATGTCCGGTCAACGGTCCCGCATCGGATACCTATGAGGGGGTTCTGGGAGTCAGCTGGTTCACACTTTCAGGGGGAGCCCCCACGGTCAATACGGCCTTCTCCCGAGACGGTGGTGAAACGTTTTCAGATCCGGTTCAGATCGACCTGGGCAACCCGGGCGGTCGCGTTGCGCTTCGCATGCGAAGTGCGAACGAGATGGCGGTCGTCTGGATGGAGGGAGCGGCACGAGATGGCAGTGAATCCGAGTCGGGTATGTTTCTTCGGACGGTGTCAGTTTCCGGCGAAGTAGGGGATCCGGTTCGCCTTACGTCATCCTCGACATCGCGAGCTGCCGGATATCCGCGCCTGGAAAGGCACGGGAAGGATATGCTCGCTGCATGGACCGTTCCGGGTGAACCGGCGACGTTGGGGTCCGCTCTGATATCCTGGTAATTCAATACTGCCATGCCGGACCTTTATTCCGCAACTGAATCTGATCTGGAGGACATCCTGAGGTTATTGGCTCTTGCCGATCTTCCGACTTCGGGGGTCCGAGAAATTCGTGATCTGTTTCTGGTCATCAGGGAAGGCGAAAACGTTTTGGCAGCCGGTGCTATCGAGATGCATGGGCCGGACGGCTTGCTGCGAAGCATTGTCGTTGACGCCGCCAGGAGGGGAGAGGGCCTGGGACAACAAATAACATCTGGCCTGATTTCGCGCTTTGAAGGCGGAGATGTATACCTTCTTACAGAAACAGCGGCAGACTTCTTCGAACGATACGGATTTCAGCATGTCGCACGGGAGGAAGCTCCAGAACAGTTGAGGCAATCGGAAGAATTTCGTTGCCTCTGTCCGGAATCCGCAAGCTTCATGCGGCGTTCGGTAGATTCGAAATGAAACGTGTCATTCCATTACCAATCGAGACCTTGTGACCAATGGGGAAAAAGAATCGTAGACAGGAGCGTGCAAGACGCGCACAACAGCCTGATCTGAACAAAAATGCCCTCTGGGCCGCCGTAGTGTTTTCCGGTCTGGGCGCAGCGCTCGCTTTTTATTCGACAACGCTCACATTCAGCATTGAAAGTGCCGGTCTTGTTGAAGCAAGCGGCTGCTCCATCAACGACTGGATAAATTGTGACGTGGCGAATGCCTCCAGCTATGCCAAGATGTTTTCCGTTCCTGTGGCGTGGTTCGGATTCCTTTTCTATGCCATTGCAGGTCTCTCCGCTCTATATGCAGCAACAACGACCAATAAGCGGTCTTCTGCTCCTTTTGTAGCGTTTGCCTTCCTGCTCTCTTTTGGTGCCGTGCTGTTCACTTTCGTGAAGGCCTATCACCTGTATGAGTTGAGTGTGATCTGTATTGTTTGCGTCGGGATGTATGTCGCCAACTTCGGAGCCCTAATTACGCTTGGTATGGCCGTAGGATACGGGCCTGCCCGCTGGGTCAGTTTCTTCAAGGACTATTTGGCCGGTGTGAAAGGAAACGACGAAAATCTCAAGTTCTCTCCCCAGATTTCCAAGGTGGCCATGTTTTCGGCGGTCGTTTTCGGAATTGGATATGCGGGAGCGTACAACCGCGCCATGGATATAGGAGGAGGTATCGACGTCGGTCAGGCCGTCTCAACGCACTTTTTGGGCCTGTTATATGACGTGCAGGTTGACGACGACGCAGCGATATGGGGAAATCCGGACGCCGATTTGACCATCGTCGAGTTTGCCGACTTCCAGTGCCCCGCTTGCGAGCAGTCAGCTTTTCATCTTCGTCCAACACTTTTTGAGTACGAGGATGACGTAAAGGTAGTCTTCATGAACTACCCGCTGGATTCGAACATCAATCCCAATATGCCGTCGCAGCTCCATCCTCAAGCAGGAAACGCCGCGAAGGCGGGTGTATGTGCTCAGGAATTTGGCGACTTCTGGGGTTACCACGACGTTTTGTTCAAAAATCAGGCGCTGCTCGGACCTCAGCTGTATGCACAAACAGCGATCGACCAGGGATGGGACCAACAAGCATTTGCCCAGTGCATGGTTCGCTCGGACGTTCACGATCGGGTTGTTTCAGATCTGGAAAAAGGTCGAATCGCCCAGGTAGCTTCAACGCCAACTCTGTATATCAACGGTCGCAAAGTGGCGGCCTGGAGAAATACGGATGTGATCCGAGGTATTGTCGCCGAAGAATTATCCCGTCAGTAGTGTGAGCAATCATTCTGAGTCCGTTCCGGATCAGTCCGAAAGTGGCGATCCCTCAGCGATCGACGTCCTCGAATCAGACCGTGACCTGCAAAGCAGTGGAGTCCGGCTGAACATCGAGATAAAAGCGCGCTGTTCGGATCATCAATCGATACGAGACATCCTTGAGCTTCGAGGAGCCAGGACGGTGGGAGAAGACCATCAGATCGATACGTATTTCAATGTGGAAGCGGGGCGCCTCAAGTTGCGCGAGGGCAATATTGAGAACAGTCTGATTTTTTATCACCGGCCTGATTCTGCTGGGCCGAAACGCTCAGACGTTCTCCTGTACCGTGTGGCACCGGATCCATCGTTGAAAGAAGTACTTGGCGCATCTCTCGGAATCAAAGTTGTCGTCGACAAACGGCGGGAGATCTTCTTTGATGAAAACGTCAAGATTCATCTCGACCGGGTTCAAGGTCTTGGAGCGTTTCTAGAAATAGAGGCCATCGATGCTGATGGTACCCGAACTGAGGAAGAGCTGAAAAAGCAATGTGACTCATTCATGGATCTGTTTTCTGTGCAAGACGAAGACCTCGTCGAGAAGTCTTACTCAGACCTGTTGATGTCCTAAGCATAAGCAGGACAATGAGTAAGGGCTAATTCGGTTGGGAGTTTATCCACAATCATTGCGGTGGCCCATCGATGCGTGTATACTCAGATCTGTCAGCTCATCCACACTCTCTGAGGTACGCAATGAATAAGCTTTTGACCGAGATGATCGGTACGTTTTTCCTGGTTCTGACGATCGGTTTGACAGTCGGATCTGGAACTGAATTTGCTCCCCTGGCCATTGGCGCCGTTCTTATGGTGATGGTCTACATGGGCGGGCACATCTCGGGCGCTCACTATAATCCTGCCGCGACACTGGGCATCATGATGCGCGGGAAAATAGAAAGTGGCGAAGCCATCAAATACATGATCTTTCAGTTGATCGGTGCGCTTCTTGCTGCCGCCGTCTCTATGTACCTGCTTGGAGGAGCTACGTTTGCTCCAGCAGTTGCTGCCGGTCATTCAGCTGTGCACGCACTAGTTGCGGAGCTGCTGTTCACCTTCGCCCTCGTTCTTGTAATTCTAAACGTTGCCACTTCAGATGCAACGGCAGGCAATTCGTATTACGGGCTCGCCATCGGATTTACGGTGATGGCCGGAGCCTACGCGGTTGGGGGAATTTCGGGTGCTGCGTTCAATCCGGCTGTTGGCCTGGGGGCAATCATAGTTGATACAACGATGGTAGGTGGCTCATTCGGAGATGCCTGGATCTACATTGTCGGTCCGTTCGCTGGCGGAGCACTTGCGGCTGTAGTTTTCAAGATGCAGGACGCATAATCGCGTTGTGATTTGACTCAGTGTGGGCCGGCCGCCCAGGCGATGTTCCATCGCCCAGTCGGCCGGCCCACTTTTTTTTTGCTCCATCACTATGTTGGACCACCAATTTTCCGACCTTTTCAGGACTGAGTGATCTGGGGGCTTTCTTCATCCAGACGAACGGTGGCTCAAACAACTGATATGATTCCATCCGACGAAACCCATCTCGAAGCCAGGCCTTCTGCGATTCGTGCTGCTTTTGAGGGCCTCCAGACCCTCGATCCTGCAATCGTAAAGGTGTGGCGCATCAAATCGGGCATTTTTGCTGCGATTCTGGTTGTTGCGGCGCTCGTTGTGGACATATTGAACTTCTTCGATGCGGAAAAAAGCCTTCCATTCGGCATCCTGCCAGGGGTCGTACTCGCGTTTACATTGATATTTGTCATCTGGATACCCAGCCTCAGGTACCGCTACTGGGCATACGATCTTCGGGCACAAGAGCTGCTCCTGGTGCGAGGAATTTTCAACCGTGTGCACACGATCATCCCACTTCGCCGGATTCAGCATCTCGATGTTTCGCAGGATCTGTTTGAACGTGAGTACGAAGTTGGCAAGCTCGTCATACACACCGCCGGAACGCGCAGCAGCGACGTGATTCTTCCGGGTTTGTCCCTTGTCAGTGCGGAGGCCCTTCGCGACGAAATGAAGGAGTTTATCACGGATGAAGCCCTCTGACAAAGCGCGGAGACTGCATCCGCTCACCATTGTTCAGCGCATGATTGTGAGCATTCCCGCGCTCATTTTCATCATGTTGCCGATCATAAGAAATCCGGACTCTTCCGCGATTATCAATCTGGTTTTCGGGGCCGTATATGTCGTCCTCGTTGTGCCCTGGATCGTTCTCTACTACGTCAGATTCAGATTCTGGATCACGCCGTCAGAGCTCATCATCCATTCGGGTGTCATCACCCGGCGAAAGCGCAATATTCCGGTCGAGCGCATTCAGAATATCGAAATCGAACAGGCGCCGCTGCAGCGACTTCTTCGAACAGCCAAGGTAGCTGTCTACACAGCCGGCAGCGCGTCAGCCGAAGGTGTTCTCGAATACGTATCCCTGAAGGAAGCGCGCGAGATTCGAGCTGTAGTTCGCGAGATGCAGAAGGACCTCGTATCGGCGGACCATCCTGCCGAATCGGGACTGCCGTCCGCAATCGATTCATCAGCATCGAGTCCTTTCGAGGGTGACGCGTCGCTTCCCACTCAAAGCGACATAGATGCAGACAAGGCTCTCGAACTACTACACATGAGTCCAAAGCGGGTGCTCCTCGCCGGAGCATTCAAGTTTTCACTGCTTTATATCGCCGTCTTTTTCTCTCTGCTGCAATACATAGAACCTGATCCAACCGTGTTCTTCTCCTGGCTCATGAGAGGGCCCCTCGAACCCTGGCGTGAAGCTATTCTTGCCTCTCCCTGGATCGCTGGGATTCTGGGGGTTCTGTTCGCTGCAGGAATGGCCTGGTTTTCGGGCATTCTGATCACCTTCAATCGGTATCACAAATTTCGTATTGAACTGATCGGCGACAAGCTGCACCGTGCGCATGGCCTGATGACGTTGTCCGAGGGTACGATTCCCCTGCGTCGAATCCAGTCGTACATCATTCGCTCGAATCCTGTTATGAAGCGCTTCGGATGGTATCGGCTTGAACTTCAAACGATGGGTATCAACCTCCAGAAATCGGGGTTTCAGGTAGCCGTACCATTTGGTCGAATGGACGAGATCAGAGGCTTGTTGGCAGCCCTGGGCGAGCACGAAGTGCCCTATGACTGGAGCCCCGTGTCGACACTCACGATCCGACGATTTTTCATCCGGTTCGCCGTCGTGTTGTGCACGGTTGTAGCCGTCTTGAAGATCTGGATCCCACCTGCCCTATGGGGACTCAGCCTTCTTCCGTTCATCCTCATACTGGGGATCTTCAGGTATTCCAATATGGGATATGCCTGTAATGCGAACACCTTTGCCGTGAGGCGTGGGATTTTCAGAAAGCATATCTGGCTGATTCCGACCCAGAAACTCCAGACTCTGTCTCGAAGGACCTCTTTCTTCCAACGACGACTGGGACTGAGCACGGTCTATCTGGATACCGCTGGAGCATCACCCATGTTCGCAGCAGACCTCGTCGACCTTCCGGATTCAGAGGCCGTCACAATTCTGACAGAGACCTACGTTCGTTTCAATCCCGAGTAGCAGCTTTCTTGAGTGGTCAAGCGAGTCAGTCTCCTTTCTTCTCTTCGTTCTGGGTTGCCTCAGTCGGACTCTTCTCATGGCGATCCCTGAGAGAGCAGAGACCCAGGTATAGAACGATTGGAATCGTTTTGCGTTTGGCCGGGCCCTGAAGATCGACGGTCGTCCACCCGATGGAAAGTGTCCACGCGGCTGGTCCGATCCAGGATACCCACCAGGGCATTCGTGCCACCAGGAAGGCAAACAGCTTCGTCGCCAACTGTGAGCCGATGATTTTTGCAATCGTCCCGAAGATGATGGTCTTGATCAGTCCCTGAACGATGACATAATTGAAGGCCTCGATCAGCATGGGGAGTGCGAAGACGCCTGCCGAGCGCTTCAGAAACGCCTGAGCTTTTTCACGTTCTACTCCCAGATCCTCGAGCATGGACTGCTGTTCATCCGGACTCAGGTCCGCGAACTGTTTCGTTGCATAGTCGCTCGCCAGCTTCTCAACCATCTCACGATCCGATCCAAGAAGGGCCGACTCTACATCGAGGGCTCGAGCAACGTCACGAACGATTTCCTGGAAAGACACGCCTCCATGGCCCCCCGAGAACGAACGGAAGACATACATGATTTCAGAGCTGCCCAGATACCGCAATTCAGACTCGAACACTTCTTCAACCGCTGCCCTGCTCTCGGGAGTGTCATCTTCCTCAAGAACAGAGACGAGTTCTTCAAATTTTGAGTCGTCGGTCTGATTCAGCGGGCTTTCCATGACGCCTACCAGGAACCGGTAGTCGGCAGGCTCAAGGACGGACAGAAGTTCTTTCATGGTCAATATCGAATCGTAAAACGGTGAGTGCGTCCGGGACATCAAAACCCCATGGACCGTGGTCGCTTTGGATCTGAAGCCCATTTGGGCATCAAGAGCCCCCTTGGTCGTCGAGAGGATGTGTACGGTCGGGGAGAAGGGAGGTTACGGGGAAGATTACAGGATTATTCGGCTCATATTTGCGCGAGAAACGGCCTTGAAACACGTTTTTGAGTGGTTCTCCAGAATAATTGTGATTTCCACTTACGGAGACGCCTTTTTTGGTCTTCCATGCCTAAATTGACGCCATGTAAGCGATTTCACGGAGCCTCAACACAGAGCCTCAAAAAGCAATTTTTCTCGATGTCCAATCAACGGGCCAGCGGTCTCCTGTTGCATATAACTTCGCTTCCAGGTCGTTATGGAATCGGCGACATGGGGCCTGAAGCATACCGTTTTGCCGATTTTTTGGAGGCATCGGGCCAATCTGTCTGGCAGATGCTTCCCCTCGTTCCGACTGGATATGGCTATTCACCCTACGCTGCACCATCGACTTACGCCGGAAACGCGCTCCTGATTTCGCCGGACATTTTGATTGAACAAGGGTTACTTGTACCCGATGACGTGGTAAATACGCCCCAATATCCTTCAGACAAAGTCTTATACCACGATGTAAGCGCTTACAAGTATAGCTTGCTGAAGAAGGCGTGGGAGCGGTTTAAAAAGCGTGATTCAGTCGAGCAAAACGAGGCGTTCGCATCCTACTGTTCCAACCAGGAGAGCTGGCTATCTGACTATGCCCTGTTCAAGGCCATCAAGAATCAGCACGACGAATTAGAGTGGATGACCTGGTCTGCAGGACTGCGCAATCGGGAGCAGGACGCCCTGGACAGATTCAGCATCGAGCACGCAGATACGATCGACATGATCAAGTTCTGGCAGTATCTCTTCGAAAAACAATGGCGTGCTCTGAGGTCTTATTGCAATGAACGGTCCATCAACATCTGGGGAGATTTGCCCATATACGTAGCGCAGGACAGCGCCGACGTGTGGGCCAACAGGAATCTCTTTACGCTTGATGAAGATGGGTACCCCACGACCATTGCCGGAGTGCCGCCTGATTACTTTTCGGAGACCGGCCAGAGATGGGGGAATCCTCTCTACAGATGGGACACCATGAAAGCTACGGGATACTCGTGGTGGATTTCGCGGATGTCGAGAATTCTGGAGCTTGTCGACATGGTGCGGCTGGACCACTTCCGAGGATTCGAAGCATACTGGGAAGTACCGGCCAGCGAAGAGACGGCAATAAATGGAGTCTGGCGTGAGGGCCCCGGACCCGATCTGTTCGTCGCGCTGGAAAAGGAATTGGGGCAGATTCCGATCATCGCCGAAAACCTCGGAGTCATTACTTCCGGTGTAACAGATCTGATGGAGCAATTTGATTTTCCAGGAATGGCCATCCTTCAATTCGCGTTCGACACCGACGACTCAAACGAATTTCTACCACACAATTATCCGGAAAGCATCGTCGCGTACACCGGCACGCACGACAATGACACGTTTATGGGATGGTGGACCAACACCGCCAGCACGCAGGGCGCCGATGAGATTGCCCGGGCCAAAGCGTATTGCGCATCATACCTGGAGCTCGATCAGAATCACCCCGAAGAACTTCCGTGGCAGGGGCTGAAGTCGCTGATGAAAAGCCGTGCGCGATTCGTGGTGACTCCGGTTCAGGATCTTCTGGGATTGGACGCAAACGCGCGCATGAACACGCCGGGAACGACGTACGACAACTGGAATTGGCGTCTTGAAGACGGTCTTCTCACCGCGGAGCTCGCTGGTCGGCTGGCCTCGCTTTCGGAGTCGACCCGTCGTTGACGGATCGGTTCGTCATTATCAAAGATGTTGGTCGGCTTTGAGCACCAGGACGCTCAATGGCGGCACGACGATCTCTGAATCTGGTGTGTGAGTGGTGGCTTCTGAAAATGGAGGACAACAGGTCCACGCACCTCCCCATGAAGGCAATCTGACGGGTGTGTGTGCCTCTGCCGCATTGAAAACCACCAAAAGCGTGTCGTCCGCAACCTCAATTCCCCCGGCGTCTTCATATTCGATTCGGTCGCCCAGCAGAATTACAGCAGGAGAGAGCAGATATCGGCTTTCCCAATCACCTCTCTGGAGTTCACGCCCTTCGGGATGCCACCAGATGACCTGCGATGTTCGACTATCGGCTGCGCCACCTCGCAAGAATTGATTGCGGGAAAAGGTCGGATGAGCTTTTCGAAAAGCGGTCAGCTCGCGTACGTAGTCAAGAAACGGTTCGTCGTCGGCGGGTCTGGACCAGTTGATCCATGAGATCTCATTGTCCTGACAGTAGGCGTTGTTGTTACCGGCCTGAGTGCGGGAGAGTTCGTCGCCGCCCAGAATCATGGGCACACCCTGAGAGAGCATCAAGGTGGCCATGAGGCTCTTCCTGACCCCGTCTCTCTGATTCAGGATATCGGGGTTGTCAGATTCACCTTCGACTCCCCAGTTGCGGGAATAGTTGGGTTCGTGTCCGTCCCGGTTTTCTTCACCGTTGGCCCTGTTGTGTTTGACCTCGTATGAAACCAGATCGCGCAGGGTAAATCCGTCATGCGCTGTGACGAGGTTGATGGACGCCAATGGATTTCTCTTTTCGAACAGATCGCTACTTCCGCAAAAACGAGTGGCGAAGGCCGTCAGAGCACCCGCGTCCGAGGACCAGAAGCGCCTGACGGTATCGCGGTATTCGGCGTTCCATTCTCTGAATGGTTCCGGAAACGCGCCCAACTGATATCCCCCAGGACCCAGGTCCCACGGCTCAGCGATCAACTTGGTCCGTTGCAGAACGGGATCCTCGCGAAGCATCGCAAAAAACGGAGCCATCATGTCGACACCCTTGCCGCTTCGGGTCAGGACGGGAGCGAGATCGAACCTGAAACCGTCCACACCCATTTCGGTCTTCCAATACTTGAGAGCATCTGTTATCAGTTGCAGTACAACAGGTTGTCTGACATCGAGCGTGTTTCCCGTGCCTGTGAAATCCTGGAGATACTCGGGTTCATCTCCATTTCTTCTGTAATAAGTGGGGTTGTCGATTCCTCGGTAGGATATCGTGGGTCCAAATCGGTTGCCTTCCGCCGTGTGATTGAAAACGACATCGATGATGACCTCGATGCCTGCCGCGTGCAATCCATCGACCATGGCCCGAAACTCGTGCACAGCACGAGCGGGATCCGAAGCATAAGAGGGCTCCGGAGCGAAATAGCTGAGCGTATTGTATCCCCAGTAGTTGGTCAAGTCTGAATCTGCGAGGTGTTTTTCAGAAAACTTGGAATGAACGGGCAGCAGTTGAAGCGAAGTGACGCCCAGAGACTTCAAGTGATCGAGAATCGGGGGTGCGATGACGCCGAGATAGGTTCCGCGATCCGCGGGCTCGACATCCGGGTGGAGCATGGACAGGCCTCTTACATGGGCCTCGTAAATCAGCGTGTTCTCCCAGGGGATCGATTCTTGTAGAGGTCTCACAACTGATTCTGCACCGGCGTCAGCACCGGAAGAGGCGGCGACGCGGGCCAATGGACAGTAAGCTGAGGAATCCTGTGAGTTGAACGTTTGGTCAGATTCTGAAACGCGATATCCTAACAGGCTGTCGTCCCAGTTTCCGGACCGTCCAATCTCGTGAGCGTAAGGGTCCAACAAGACTTTATTCCTGTTAAAACGCATTCCTCGTCGAGGTTCGTATGGACCGTCCACGCGATAGCCATACAGCTGACCCATTTTCACATTCGTCACATGGCAGTGCCAGACCGATCCGGTTTTTCCATGCACCTCGATTTCTCTCGTTGGCGCAGCATCATCCACTGACTCGAACAGGCAGAGCGTAACTGAAGTAGCGTTCGCGCTGAACAGGGCGAAATTGACTCCTTCTTCGACCGCGTGGGCGCCGAGTGGATGAGGTTTTCCGGGGAGAATGCTCACAGACGAGTGCTGATCGAAATGGATTAATCAACTGCAGAAGGGGCGAATATAGCTCGCCTCGAAACGATCACAGAAATACGAAAGGATTCTTTTGCAGATTTGACGACAAAGAAGAGCGCGCATGGGTTAATTTGTCCCCTTCTAAGCCATTCTACAGATCCGTCAAGGCGGGATTCTTATCCGAACTCATTATGCCAAGCGTTTCATCATTTGACCGTCACCTCTGGGGAGAAGCCCGTCTGGAAACGGCGTATCGGGTGTTCGGGGCCCACTCGAACCGTCAGGGTACCTGGTTTCGTGTCTGGGCTCCACGGGCGGATGATGTGAGCGTCATCGGTGATTTCAATGGCTGGAATCGTCAGGCCAACCCCCTGAAGTCGATAGGCGATGGTATGGACCGGTTTTGGGAGGTCTATGTTCGCGGCGCGTACAAGGGGCAACGCTACAAGTTCAGCGTCCGGCGAGGTAGAACGTGGAACGACAAAACGGATCCTTTCGCGTTCGAAATGGAGCCTCCAGTGGAAGGAGGCAGCGCTGTGGAAGGCCTGTCTGGCATCATTTCAGGAGACGATTTCCTCTGGGGTGATTCCAACTGGATGGCCTCCCGGAAGGGCCCTGATTCGCTTCACCAGGCGGTGTCCATCTACGAGGTTCATCTGGGTTCGTGGCGCCGTAGTAAAGATGGTCGAGTTCTCGGGTATCGGGAAATCGCGGATCAGTTGGCAGACTATGTCGCGGAAATGGGATTCACTCACGTCGAGCTCATGCCCGTGCAGGAGCATCCGTTTTATGGATCGTGGGGATATCAGGTCGTCGGCCCGTACGCGCCGACCTGTCGATACGGATCACCATCGGATCTCAAATTCCTGGTAAATCACCTGCATAAAAATGGTATCGGCGTAATCCTGGACTGGGTGCCGGCGCACTTTGCCTCCGATCCGCAGGGACTTAGAGAATTCGACGGCGAACCTCTGTTCGAGTACGATGAACCTCTGATGCGCCACCACCCCGACTGGGGCACACTTGTCTTTGCCTACGACAAAGCGCACGTGCGAAACTTTCTCTTGAGTAATGCGCTGTTCTGGCTCGACGAATATCACATCGATGGTCTTCGCGTCGATGCGGTAGCCTCCATGCTTTACAGAGACTATTCACGCGACGAGTGGACCGCAAATATTCACGGTGGTCGTGAAAACCTGGAGGCCATGCAGTTGCTGAAGATGGTCAACGAAACCGTCTACTCCCACCATCCTTCGGCACTGATGATCGCGGAGGAATCTACCGCCTGGCCCGGCGTCTCGGCGCCAACCTATCGTGGCGGCCTCGGATTCCTGTACAAGTGGAATATGGGCTGGATGCACGATACGCTGAAGTATTTCGGTGAGGATCCCGTGCATCGGCGGCATCATTTTCATGACTTCACCTTTCCGTTGGTCTATGCCTGGGCCGAAAACTACGTTCTTGCCCTGTCCCACGATGAAGTGGTACACGGCAAGGGATCGTTGTTTGGCAAGATGCCTGGTGATGATTGGCAGAAAGCGGCCAATCTTCGTTTGTTGATGGGTCACATGTTTGGACACCCGGGAAAGAAACTGGTCTTCATGGGTGGCGAGTTTGGACAGGGACAAGAGTGGAATCACGACGAAGGCCTCGATTGGCCGCTTCTCGACGATCCAGTCCACGAGGGAGTCCGCCAATTCGTGGCGCAGCTGAATCGACTTTACCGCTCCTCGCCTGCGTTGCAGAATGATGGAGGCGATTCCTTTTTCTGGGTTGATATGTCCGATCTGGAAAACTCGGTGGCGAGTTATGTACGGCAGGTATTTGGCGAGCAGCTGATGTTTGTGTTCAACTTTACACCCGTGCCGAGGAAGGGCTACCGCCAGGGTGCGCCTCAAGACGTCACCTGGACAGTGCTCCTCAATTCAGATGAAGAACGGTTCGGAGGAAGCGGAACCGGAAGCACGGGTCGCGTCGAAGCCGCCCCCGGATTTGTTCACGGCCAACCTGCTTTCGTGAACATCGATCTGCCTCCGCTGGGGCTTCTCATACTGCAGGCGGGCGAGCCTCGGCCGGCTGGGAAGAAGACATCGGCAACGCCATCCCGATAAGTCAGCGGCGTGGAGGCTCTACGGAATCCCAATAAGTCAGCGGCGTGGAGGCTCTACGGAATCCCGATAAGTCAGCGGCGTGGAGGCTCTACGGAATCCCGAGCAGTTTGTGGGTTTGCAGACTCAGCCGCCAGCGGGGATTTGAACGGCAATAGTCTATCGCTTCCCTCGTGAAACGATCTACATCATCTCCATCCATTGGCTGAAGGAAGAAGTGGGTAAACTTCCATGAATCGAAACGCTCCGGCGGAGCTTCAGTCTGATACCAGACAAGCTTCAGTTCGTCACCGTGTTGCTGAACGATGGGTGTGTCATTCTTCGGCGACACACAGATCCAGTCTATTCCATCCGGAGCTTCGATGGTTCCATTGGTTTCAATGGCGATGTAGCAGCCCATCGCGTGGAGCTCTTCAATCAGTTTTTGATCCAGCTGCAACAGGGGTTCGCCACCGGTACAGACCACAAATGGGGCCGAATTATCTTTGCCCGAAGCATCCTCCCACACCTGAACTATTTGCCTGGCCGCATCTTTGGCCGAAGAAAATTTGCCTCCGTTTGGACCATCGACGCCTACAAAATCCGTGTCGCAGAATGAACAGACGGCATCTTTTCGATCCTGCTCGCGTCCCGACCACAGATTACACCCGGCGAACCGGACGAACACAGCCGCGCGACCGGTGTGGTATCCCTCGCCTTGAAGCGTAGTGTAAATCTCTTTGATTGCGTAGGACATCTCTAGGATTCGAACGAACGGGGGGGTGTCGGAAGGGGGGGAGGGCGATTTCGTCAG
>Ga0209992_10002795_pt1 | contig 15466 bp, 8 predicted proteins | sample 2SBtaG_2_FD_182564 | JGI IMG/M metagenome (GOLD analysis project Ga0209992, IMG submission 182564) | Deep subsurface microbial communities from Kolumbo volcano to uncover new lineages of life (NeLLi) - 2SBTROV12_ACTIVE470 metaG (SPAdes)... | ecosystem: Environmental > Aquatic > Marine > Volcanic... | reverse complement strand
GGATTAGATGGTATCTATCTTCAGCCAACTCGAGAACAGTGCTATGCTGAATTTGTAAAAGCAATCCCTGAACTAACTATTGATCCTACGGAACGACAAAACTTGGAACTTTTGAAAAAACAAAAACGAATTGATGACTTAGAAAAACAACAAAAAATGAATAAATCCTTGAATGACACAGTGTCAGATTTACAATTAAAGATAGAAAGTTATGATAAGCAGTCTGACATGCCAATTATTACATCAGAATCTCTTCCTGATGAACTAAAAAAAATAATACAAAACAATCCTAAACTTTTTTTATTACAAACATAATATCAAATTAACAATCTTAAAGATTTCTTAAACTATTATAATAATACCTTTATTGTAAAGTGGTTTTATCTATTATTGAATAACTATAAAACTAAAAGTGTAACTCTCTCTTTACCGTTAACACTAATTTCAGAAATTAATGAGAAACGTGGTTGTCTTGCTACAAGTCTGGCATACAAGATTCTATTAAAAAACGCCCTTGCAACTGTCGATGGTCCTTTAATCCAAAATATACCTGAGATGAAAAATACTGAGTGAAATTCTTTTTAGATATTGTTGTGATGATGAAAAACAGTTTATCGCACATTTTAGGCACGGATTACCCATTCTTTTTTGCAAATCTCACTTTGATGACAAATCTCTTCTGCTTGGTGCCAAAAAAATCTACAATCTTGAGACAAAACAGGAAATAAAATCTTGAATCTTTCAATAAATCCAGAATATGAAAAACTGGTAACTCCTTTGCTTGAAGAGGATTATGATTCTCTGAAAAAATCCATCAAAGACCAAGGGTTGTGGATGCCAATTGTAACAAACAAGGAAGGTGTAATTTTAGATGGTCATCATAGATTTCAAATTTGCAAGGAATTAGGAATGCAGCCAAGGGCAACCATCAAAGAATTTGATACAAAAACTGATGAAATAATTTTTGTTGGTGAATGCAATCTCAAACGAAGACAACTAACATCTCTTCAAAGAATTGAGATAGTTAGAAAACTTGAATCTCATTATGCAGACCAAGCTAAAGAAAGAATGAGTGAAGCTGGAAGGGGTGGTAATATTACCACACCTTCAGGCAAAACAAGAGAGTTATTGGGTAAAAAAGCTCATGTTTCAGGAAGTACATATGAAAAGGGAACAATAGTTTTAGATCAAGCCCCAAAAGAAGATATTGAAAAAATTAACAGTGGAGAAAAAACTATCAGTAAAGTTTATCGTGACTTGAACAAAAACAAAAAAAGAGAAGAACGTCAAGAAGAGATTAAAAAAATTCAGGTTAATCTTCCTGATACTGTAACACTTCACAATCTGGAATTTCAGTCTGTACCTGTCTCACCAAACTCTGTATCCTTAATTTTGACGGACCCTCCATACCATGACAAATTTTTACATCTTTACGAAGATTTGGCAAAACAAGCATCCACAGTTCTACGTGAAGGTGGTTCCTTAGTTTGTTATGTCGGACAAGGAAATATTCTCAAAGTAGGAAATATGATGGAAAAATATGGATTAAAATTCCATTGGCCATTAACTGTTCTACATTCTGGTCCATCTGCATCAGTGTTTGGCAAAAAAATCCTGGTTGCCTGCAAGATCATGCTGTGGTTTACGAAGGGAAAGTATGAGGGTGAGTTTGTACGTGATGTAATAAAGTCCGAATTTCAGGGTAAAGAATTGCATGAGTGGGCACAGTCCACAAAGGAATCTGACTATTACATAAAACATCTTACAATTAAAAACGAAATTGTCTATGATCCGTTTCTTGGAAGCGGCACATTTGGGGTTTCAGCAGTAACTCAAAACCGTCAATTTATTGGTGCAGAAATCAATGCTGAACACTTTGCAACTGCACAAAAATTACTAACTGTTGCAAATTCAAAAACAAGGAAAATAGATTTTGACCAACCCCAATCTTAGTCAAAATCAACGAGCTCAAGTATATCCAGAAATACAAAAGAGATATCCTGAATGTTGTAGTAATTGTCAAAAGACTTTGGATGAATGTAATCTAAAACCATTTGATCCTGTAACTCGTACAGGAGGTTTTGAATTACATCATACAAGATATGATATGGGGATGATGAATCCTAATGTAATTAGATTCATGTGTCATAGCTGTAATCATTTAGAAGAATTTAGCAAGAAAACAATCCTCGCATACGAAAATGAATTATCTGCATCTCACAAATCAAATCTAGAAAAACATCCTATTTTCCTAGCTTGGTTTTCTAATAAAATAACTGAGAACAATTATAATTTACCATTGTCTGAGGTTGTAAATGGTGGAGCGCGTATTTCAGGTGCTCATGTAAAGACTGTTAGAGATTGGCTAAAGCCTCTGGCATATTCTGATGAATCTCCATTTACTGTAATTCGTGTACTTGGTATTGATACAGTATGTCTAAAAGGTAAAGAACCTCGATTAGAATTACCTAACAGATATGTTGAACTTTTCAATGATGAAGTTCAGAAATATTCTAAATAATTCTCGACATTCAATCCTGTTTTAGTTCTCGATGCGTTTCTTCTATGTGGGGTGCTGAGTGGATGTAATAATTTGTAGAATCTTTCTTCATTTCCATTAATTTATTCTAGTTCTCGATATCTTCATGATTTCATGCCTGATTTGACTCGATATGCGTGTCTCTCTCCTCTCTCTCTGATTATACAATGCCAGTTAGTTTACAAGAAAACTAGACGTATCGCCTGAGTTACAACCAATATGGGGTACCCCCCCTCCCCCCTGTATTTAACGCAGTTAACATTGAGGAAGGTCTTGAATGAAATCCAAAGGTTTTGTTATTTGATGAACGCATAATGATGTTAGTTAACTATTCCTTGATTAGTTCAGGGTTATTGTAGAGTATACCTAGTGAAAAAAGGATTGTTAAAAGGTAGATGGGACTCCTATGGTAATATACATCTCAAAGTTGTATCAAAGTAATTTTGAAGGTACCTAGATACCCCATTACAGTTAGAAAGTGGCTAATTTTGACTCTTTTAATACCATTTTCTAAATTTGTGTCATTTAGATTCTATTTTTACATGAAAAACTATTTCAAAAAAGATTTGATTTGAATATCATTTTTGCCAATATTTGAGAAAAATTATTTGTAAAAATCACAATAAATCTAGTTTAAAATGCATCTTATCATATATGTGGTATAACTATATTTTATGCACAACATAATCCGTAAATCCACCATGCTACCCCTGCACCAAATGTTATCGCTAATGTTATGATGATTTTTGGAAATGTTCCTATTAACACAATAATGATTTAAACTAGTGTTACAAAAGTATTATGATTTATGAATTTAATATTTTCAGGAATTGTGCTAATAATATTTTTTTCTATATTTGCTATCGGAGGATTAGATTCTGATACTATATTTTCAAAAGTGTATGCTCAAAATGACCGAGATAAGGTCATTACAGCCAGTACTCAATCTGAACTTCAACCATCCATTACTCAAATAATAAACAAAAAAGTTAAAGAATCTAATGATCCAAATTCTCATACAGTTTTAGTATTTTCTAATTATGCTTGGTCACTATGGGTAAAAGATCAAGATTTTAATGGTTATAACATAGAAAACTATGACAAGTTTTTCTATGAATTTTCTGTCACTTGTAATTCGTCAGATGCTCACAGTGTTTGGTACTCTTTATATCGACATGTTGCATCGGGTGATGCATTTGCTCAAATTGTTGTAATTCAAGATGGAAACATTCTTGAGAATAGTACTGAGAAAGGTGCTGTAGGCAAATCCAGAACTTATGGTGTAGATTGTTATGAACCTCCATACAACCCAGGTAGTGAACCCACACCTGTTGATTTATCCTTAGTCTATAATACTCATCAAGAAATGGTTCCTGTAATAGATAGCGAAATTGATAAAGCTGTAAATGGACCTGCCCCTGTGGATTCCGGAAAAATTTTAGTTTTTTCAAATATTGATTGGTCAGGAACTCTTGTTGATCAAAATGATGGAACTATGGTAAGATCTATTGCATCACAAGGTCCTATTACGGAATTAACTTTTCCGTGTAATATCTCAAATCCAGGCATACAATCTTTTCTATTGACAATTCATGGCAGTTCTAAAGATCCTAATTTGAAACCATTTGTTCAAACTTTTGTAAGGACTGATCAAAATATTTTTTATGATGAACCTGCATTTGGGGAACGAATTAATTTTTTGAAAGCTTACCAATGTGGGGGTTGTTTGATTGCAACAGCTACTTTTGGTTCTTCTTTAGCTCCTCAAGTTCAAATGCTGAGGGAAATTCGTGATAATCAATTGATGCAAACAGAATCTGGAAATTCTTTTATGACTTTTTTCAATACATATTATTACACCTTTTCTCCAACTATTGCCTCTTGGGAAAGACAAAATGAACTTTTCAAAGAATTTATGAAAATTTCTTTAACTCCTCTAATTTCCACACTATCTGTTCTTAGATTTTTAGATGTTGATAGCGAATCAGAGGTTCTATTTTTTGGAATTTCTTTAATGGTTTTAAATTTGAGTATGTACATAATAGCTCCAATTGTATTTTCTGTTAAAGTAATTCCCAAGTCTGTTAAATTTATTAAAAAACAAAATATTATGAAGAATTTTAAAATATTATCTTCTTAATATAAGCGATCACTAAAAACTTAAATCTTCTCATTTTAAATTTCATTATTGAATTATAATTTTTTGATATTCTCTTTTATGGCATTTGTTTTAGTTAGTATTTTCTCAATGGGCATGGTGCAAAATGTTTTTGCTGAAGGCGACTTAGTTGATACTAGGAATTGGAATCAAATGAAAGATGACATATATTTACAAATGAATAATGAATTAAAAAAAGGAACAACTGAAAATACTGCAAAATTAATGATTTTTTCAAACGCTGAGTGGTCTGGAAAAATTACTAGCACTGATGGATCTCACAAAACTATTTCTGGAATTGGAAATTCTATTTACTCTTTTGAATGTAGTCCTTCTATTGGTATGCCAAATCCATATAATACACACGTTAGTGCCTTTTTTGCAGATGATGAACGTGCTTATGTTCATTTATTTGTAATTCAAGATGGTGAAATTCTCAAAGATTCATCATCTACTGGAAAGAGACCTGATGTGGATTTTCCTTGGTCAACTTGTAAGGGCTCTATAGATCCTATGGGGATTTCTCAAAGAGCTGGATGTTTAATCGCAACTGCAACATATGGTACTGAATTATCTCCTCAGGTTCAAATGCTGAGAGAAGTCAGAGATAATATTTTGTTAAACACTGTTTCTGGCTATTCTTTTATGACCGGATTTAACCAAATCTATTATTCATTTTCCCCAACAATTGCTGATTTGGAGCGAGAAAACCCTGTCTTCTTAAATCTTGTTAGAGGTTTTATCACTCCTCTTATGTCCACATTATCTATTATGACTTTGGTTGAAGAAGGCTCTGAATTTCAAGTATTGTTCCTAGGAAGTTTGGTAATTTTGATTAACATAGGGATCTATGTTGCCCTCCCTTCATTCTTAATATTCAATAGTTACTTAGTAGTTCAAAAAAAATTCAAAAAATATTATGACAAAAAATTCACCAATTTGAGATGTTTGATAAATGAGTAAAAAAGCAGATCACTTGATAGGAATTGTGAAAAACTTTCAAACTTCTTCTAGAAGCATAAACGACATATCATATAATATTTGGAATTTTCAAATAAGACCTGAAAATTTTGAAAATTATGTTACAATTAAAATGGAAGCAATTAAATTCCAAGATGGATATATTTCTGACAATACTCGTGTAGAAATAATTTGGGGGAAATGGCAAAAAAAGGGATTTTTTGGTAATGATTACAAGAATTTAATTAAATGTCATAAAATCAAAAACCTTGATTCTGGAAATGTAATTTGTGCACATAAACGTGTATTCGATTGCAAGTATAGGTGGATTTCTAGATTATAAAATTGTGAGTGATATGACTGACAAATCTGGAATTTCATCACAAGTTCTTTCTCTTCCTAGTGGCGGTGCTTCAATTAAAGGAATGAATGAAGAATTTGCAACAGACCTTCATTCCGGAACTAGTAAATTCTCAATACCAATCAAAATTCCTAAAGGACGAAACGGAATTCAACCTAATCTCTCTTTGAAATACTCTTCTAAAAATTCTAATGGTGAATTTGGGATGGGGTGGAATATTTCTATTCCAAAAATAACTAGAAAAACAACAAAAGGGATTCCAACTTATGATGAAAAATTTGAAGGTGATTTCCTTTCCATTTTTCATAATGATATTTTTGTTTTAGGGAATTCTGACGAACTGATCAATTGTGGCAAAAATATTTTTAAATCTAGAATTGAAACAAATTTTTCAAAAATTAAAATTCATAAAAAATCTAATAGTGATTATTTTTGGACGATTCAAAAGAAAAATGGGGATAAACTTACTTTTGGTGAAGATACCTCAAATCGAATCTTTGATAAAAAAAATCCAAAAAAAATTTTTTCATGGCTATTAAATTCAATTGAGGACACACATGGCAATAAAGTTCTTTATCATTATAAATCTGATAATGACAATGACTTAAAAAAATTAAATTCTGAAAAAAATCATATTTACAATAATGTATATTTAGATTATATAGAATATGTCGAATTCCATGATTCAAAAATAGAAAAAAATCAATTTCTATGGAGAGTTGAATTTGATCATGGTGAATATGATTCTGAAGGAAATAAAATTAAAAATATGGATATTCGTGAAGATCGATTCAGTAATTACAGATCTGGTTTTGAAATTAGAACCACTAGAAAATGTAACCGAATTTTATTAAAGAGAAAAATTTCTGATAGTCAAAATCTTTTTTCATTAGTAAAAAGTTTTAATTTTGATTATGTTCAAAACCCAGATTCAAAAATTTCTTTAATACATAAAGTTCAAACTTATTGGTTTAAAAATGGAAATAGATCGTCTTTCCCACCCATCACATTTTCATATTCAGACTTTTTACCGTCAAATAATCGAGAATTTTTTACTCCAAATCGTGAAAAAGGAAATCTTCCTGACAGTGAGCTTGGAAAACATGATTATGAAATATTAGATCTTTTTGGTAATGCACTCCCATCAGTAGTAGTTTCAACTTTGAAGAAATGGTATTATTGGAAAAATATGGGGGATACACAATTTCAATCAAAACAAGAAATGCTGGGAGGTACAGATGGAAATTTGATTTCTCATCAGGGTGTACAGTTTGCAGATGTTAATGGTGATGGATCTGTGGAATTACTTGTCACTTATTCTAAAGATAAAAAAGGATTTTACCGAAAAAATTCATTATCTGGAGCATGGAAAAATTTTGTCCCATATAGTGGCCCTGATGTAAATATTGAAGATCCTGAAATAAAACTAGTTGATTTAAGTGGTGACGGTGTAACTGATATTCTTATCACGAATGATGAAAAAATAGAATATTGGAGAAATCTCAATGATTTTACTGAATTAAAATTTGAAAAAAAAATTATTTCAAAACAAGATTTTCCTCCTATTAATTTTAGAAAAACTTTACACGATTCACGTTTAATTGATTTAACCGGAGATGGTTTAAAAGATCTTGTTAAGATTGATGTGGATGCCAATTTTCAACTAACCATTTCTTTTTGGTCTAATCTTGGATATGGCAAATTTTCTTCACAATCTTTTGATATGGAAAATTCCCCATTACTACCAATTACAAACTATGAACCAAAAAGACTTTTCTTTGCTGATATAACTGGAAACGGTTTATCCGATTTAGTGTATGTTGACTATTCTAAAGTATATTTTTGGATAAATCAAAATGGCAATTCATTTGGTAATGCAACAATTATAGACAATACTCCAAAAACACCCGATCCTTCAACTATTAGACTTGCAGATATGAAAGGTTCTGGAACCACTGGAATTTTATGGACATATGGTGTTGATCAAAAATCTAAAAGTAACTATGTTTACATAGATTTTACTAATGGAATAAAACCAAATCTTCTTACAGAAATAGATAATCATGTTGGACGAAAAATAACTTTAGAATACAAACCTTCGACATCATTTTATCTGAATGACCTAAAAAATGGATTAGAGTGGAAAACTGTTTTACCTTTTCCCTTCCATGTGGTTTCTAGAGTAATTGATTTTGATTCTGTTTCAAAAGGAAAATTAATTTCTACATACCAATATCATCATGGATATTGGGATGGACAAGATAAAGAATTTCATGGGTTTGGAAGAGTAGATGTACGAAATACTGAATTTTTTAATGAATATAATAAAACTAATGACCATGAAAAAATACCCAAAAAGTTTTTTTCACCCCCTCTTGAAAAACGAATTTGGTTTCATCAGGGTTCTGTAGGTGATCCTTATGTTGATTGGAAAGAGACCAATTTTTCCAATGAATTCTCAAAGCATGATAAAAATAATTTGTCTAGACCTATAAATTCTCAAAAATTCCTTGATGATTTACCTAGGACAATAAAACGAAATGCATTAAGATCTCTTAGTGGAAAAAAGATTAGAGAAGAAACATATGTTTTGGATGGTACGCCAAATCAGTCTAAACCAGTATCCGTAGATCAAATTGTTTATGGTGTCTTTGGTTTACCTATTGGCAAATATGATCCTGAGAAATTAGAAAACTGGCAAGAATCTGTTTTTTCACCTTATAAAGTATCTACAAGAAAAACAATTTTTAATCGTGGAAATGATCCTATTCATAAAATTACATTTTATGAAAAATATTCAAAATATGGCATTCCGCAACTTATTGTTTCTTCATCTGTACCTAGAGGGAGAAATTTTACAATTAATAGTGAAAAATCTGAACCTTATTTAATTAAAGCAACTTCTTCAGTTTTTGGAGAAAACATTGAAAATAATCAATACATAGTTGATAAATTATGTATGCAAACAAGTTATGAAATACTGAATAACGGAAAACAAAAATTAATTGATATCATAAACAATCTAAATTTAAAATCTCATACTGTAATTAGTCAAAAAATAAATTATTTTGATGGCGAGGCATTTTTAGGATTACCCTTTACTTCTATTGGTAAACATGGTGCATTATCTAAAACTGAAACTTTGGTTTTAACTGAAGATCTTATTTCTAAAACCTACAGATTGAATAATTTAAAATCTTCTTTTCCACAATATAGTTTATCTAAAAAAACTTTAGAAGAATACCCTAAAGACTTCTTAATCTCTACTAAACAATCTGGATATGAAATTCATTCAAAAAAAGAAAACGAACAATTTGTTAATGGATATTTTTCACTTTCTCAACGATTCAAATATGATTTTCAAGAAGAGAATTCTTCTTCTTGGGGTTTAAAAAAATCTAGTTTAGATCCATTGGGTAATGAAACTCAGATGATATTTGATGATTATGAAATTCTTCCAATTCAAATTAATTATAATCATAATTTATCTAAAAAAACAAAATACGATTATGATATTATGCAGCCTATTGAGATTGTAGATTTTAACGATAATAAGACAGAATTATCTTACTATCCAAATGGTTTACAAAAATCTCTTAAAAAAATTGGAAAAAAATCTGAAAATACAGGGGATGTGCGTAGAGATAGTGTTGAATTTAGTTATAATTTAACCAAAATTCCTATTAGTGTACATTCAAAATCTTATATTTATCATGATTCTGATGATGAAATTCCTGATGGATCTCATGTTGACGATGTAATAGAAAAAACTATTTTTTACGATGGTTATGGTAGAACATTTCAAACTCGAACTCAGGCAGAAAATTATTTGATAGGTGATTCTCTTTTTGGTGATCTTGAAGAATCTACTTCCATAAATATTAAAAGTTTAGAAAAAAACAAAACTAGAGTTTTAGTTAGTGGGTGGAAGATCTATAACAATCTTGGAATGGTGGTGGAAAAGTTTGAACCCTTTTTTTCTACTGGATTTGAATATGATATTTGGCCTGATCCAAATAGAATGAAAAAAATCTCAAAATATTATGATGGATTAGGAAATTTAATATGCACTGAATACCCAAATGGCTCAAAAGAAAAAATTGTACATGGCGTTCCCACTAATATTGATAATCCTGATATCTTTGAACCTACTCCTTGGGAAAAATATACTTATGATCAAAATGACAATGGTAAATTAACTCATGAAAGTAATTCAAAACAATTTAGACATCATTGGAATACTCCTGTAAGTATAAAATTTGATGGTTTAGGAAGAGTAATTTCTAAAATTGAAGTAATGAATAGTAATCAAACTCATACTCGTCACACAAAATTTTCATATGATTTACAAGGAAATCTTCTATCTGAAACGGATACAAATGGTAGATTAGTTTTTCAACATGTCTATGATTACACTTCTCATAAAATTTCAACCACTTCTATGGAATCTGGACTTCAAATTTCATGCTATGATTCTATGGGGCATTTAATTGAATCAAGAGATTCTAAGGGTTCTCTGAAATTACAAATTCTCGATTCGTTGAATAGACCGTATAAAATTTGGTATAAGAATAATTTTAATGAAAAAATGGGTTTGCGAGAATTTTTTATTTATGGTGATGATGAAGAGAATTCTGGGTTTATTTATAAAGACGCAAAAAATGGCAATCTTTTAGGCCGTATTTTTAGACACTTTGACGAAGCAGGCTTAATTGAATTTCCATATGATCCAAAATTTGAAAAGAACTCTCCATATGATTTCAAAGGAAATATTCTTGAAAAATGTCGTTATGTTTTCAAAGACGAAATTCTTAAATCTCATTTTAAAATCCATGATGATGGATGGAATTTCCATTCATTTTCTTATGATTGGGATGATCTATCAAATATCAAAAATTTATTTGATATTTTTGAACCCTCTTTTCAAACCACCAATTCTTTTGATGCATTAAATCGTATGAAAACCATTCTGTACCCTGTTGACGTAGAGAATTCTAGAAAAAAATTACAAATATATCATAATTCTGGTGGTCTTTTCGAAAAATTAATTTTTAATGGTGATACATTAATTGAAAAAATTGGATATAACTCAAAAGGTGAAAGAAGTATCATACTTTATGGAAACAAGATTGCAACTAGATATTTTTATGATCAAGATACTTTCAAATTAAAAAAACAAATATCTAATAATTTCCAACTTGATGATAATATAATAAAATTTTCAAAGGTTATTCAAAATTTACATTTTCAATATGATTTAGTTGGAAATGTTCTCCAATTAATTGATCAGAACTCTAAAAACCCTTTACTGAGTTCTCGTGAAGGAATTATGTTATACGAACGATGTTTTGAGTATGATCCTTTTTATCGATTAATATCTGCAACTGGGAGGGAATTTGATGAACAGAGAGAACATTTTGATCTTTGGAATTGTTTTCCTGAAGGAAATAATGAAAACAAAACTAGAGAATATCAAGAAAAATATTCTTATGATGAAACAGATAATTTAATTTCAATTAGTCATGAAACAAAAACTAATTCATTTACTAAGGCCATAAATCATAAAAAAAATAATAATCAAGTGGATAATGTTGAATTGTCTAAAAAAATTTATGATTATCACTATGATGATAATGGAAATGTAATTCGGGAAGGAAACGATAGATGTTATCAATGGGATCATGGTAATAGGTTATGCTCATTTTTTATCAAAAAACAAAACTCTGAACCCTCTGTTGCATCAATTTACCTCTATAATTCTAGTGGAAAACGAATAAAAAAATTTGTGTGGAAAAATGGTGGGAATTACTGTGAAAGTACAGTATATACTGAAAGTTTATTGGAATTCCATAGAATAATTCATGGTAAAACCATTGAAGAAAATAATACTATTAATTTTGTTGATGGGATGAAAAATATTGCTCAATTTAGAATTGGTAAACCATTTAAAAATGACACAACCCCTGCAAAAAAATTCTATCTGGTTGATCATCTGAATAATTGTAGTATGACATGTGATGAAAAAGGTGATGTGTTTAATTGGGAAGAATTCAGTCCATTCGGAGAAACATTATTTGGCGGTTTTCAAAGAAAACGATATAGATTCATTGGAAAGGAATGTGATGATGAAAGTAATTTGTATTATATGACAAAGCGGTATTATGCTCCAAGATGTTGTAAGTTTTTTAGTATAGATCCTTTGGGATCTATTAATGGCCCTAATCTGTATCAGTATTCTTTAAACAATCCAATTAATTTTACTGATCCTAAAGGAACAACTGCTCAAAATCCTTATTTTATTTATGACCGAGTTGGTGCTGTTGAAGGAGGCTTTGCTAATCATTTAACTTCTACAGGTGGTAGTTCTCCAAATTCAACTCCTAAATCTAATTCTGTATCGCAACAACCTTCGGGGGAAAATTCTGGTCAATCAACACCTCCTACAACATCTCCAAATCACCAGGCAAATCCATCAAAAAGTGGATCAAATCCTGAAGGTACTACGGGTGATCCTACTACACAAAATGAAAGAGTTGAAAATACTAAGTCAGGATATAAAGATCCTGAAGGACAAAATAAAACTTATTCTGAAAATTATATGAAGCAAATGACAGAGGGTCTATCTAAAGGCAAAGCTCATGGTCCAATAGCCATGATGGCACCGGGAGAAAATACCGCAAATATGATGTCATCTATAGTGAATTCAACTGGAATTCAAGACATGGGTCCAACTCCAAATGGAATGGCAGATCAAATGATGTATGGTGCTGAGGGACTTGGACGAGCTGGAATGGCGGTTATGGGTATGATGGGGGCTTTTATGATGGGTATGATACATTGGGCAATGCTTTCTGATTCTGTAGAAGATTTTATTCCTGATGATTCTGAAACTAGAGATTATTCAGACCAAATGTGTTCACCTGATGGAATGATGACTGATCCTGATGGAATGATGACTGATCCTGATGGAATGATGACTGATCCTGATGGAATGATGACTGATCCTGATGGAATGATGACTGATCCTGATGGAATGGGTGATGGAATGTTTGCTTTTGGTGCGATGTCTGAAGCTGAAGAAACACTTTACATTTTAGGTGAAGATTCTACCCTTGACGGAGGTCAGGGTGAAGGTGGTGGTTCTGGAAGTGGTGGTGGTGGTGATACAAAAGAAATGCCTGCAGATAATGATGATGGTGGAGATGAAATGGATGAATAATGTTCACCACTTTGATCCCTTTTAAAATAACCAAAACTATTCTAAATCATTTACTACAAATCAATTAATTTGATTTTACTAACTGTAGTTCAATTCCTGTTTTAGTTTAAGATAATTCTGTTAACTCTATTAATTTTTGTAAACGTGTTTAATTTTTTCTGATTATTTTGTTGTATCTATAAAAAGGATTGTTAAAGAAGGGAATTAAAGATACTCTTAAGTTCATATTTTTGATATTGTTTATTGATGAATGATTATGAAAGAGCTGAAGGAGATATTGGAAAAATTTATCGAATTCTAAAAGAAAAAAACTATTTCCAAGAATCAGATTACAACGCCAGGTATTTGCCTCAACTTCAAAGAAACATGAGGCAATTTCAGAATGTTTCAACAAAATTAGCAGTAGCAGCACTCAAACCCAAAGAATTTGTTACTTGGCATAACCAAAATGTACCAACATTATCCTATGATGAAAATAACTTTCAACTTGAAGTGATGACATTATTGTGTCAACATGGATTATCTACATTTGAATTATTCAAGAGATTTATGTTGAATATCTTGGATTTAGAAAAAATTAATGCAAAAACAAATTCAAAATTAAAAACAACCTCAATGTTGGGAGATTTAGTAAATTCACTTAAACAAATCTTAGTAACCAAAACCACTCAGATTGATAATTTGATCGATGTAGAATTCAGAAATACTTTAGCTCATGATTCTTGGTATTTAGAAAATAATATCTTCAAGTTTGTGAGTACAAAAGGTAAGAATCATGAATTATCCGTGAATGATGTATATCATCATGTTGTAAAAATCTGGTTTGTAAATAGAGAAATTACAAAAAAATACACAGAAGACTTTTACCCTGAAATTGTGGAATTATATGAAAAAGGATTGGGAACTATCATGAATGAGGCAATGCCTATGTATCAAGAAGATTAAAGAAATTGAGTATGAAAAATGACGACATTCCATATACCTGAAAAACATCTCAAAGAAGGATTCAAGAAACAGATTTCCCACATTGAAAATCTTTTAGAATCTAGCCAATTATTGTATGATTCAAAAAAATATCCTTCCTCATTATCTCTATCTATTTTGGCATTGGAAGAAATCACCAAATTACGATTAATTAGAGAACATCTTCGAAAAAAAGAAGGCATTTCAGAAAAAGATTGGAAAAATATGAAAAAAGGAGGGAGTCATAAAATGAAATTAGTGCAACCATCAATTCAAAGAAAAAAAAGACTTGAGGCAATGGATGAAAAAAAATATGACGCCATAGAGGAATTTAAAAAAAATACAGGTAATCCTTTTGACCGTATGACTTTTTCTGAAATGAAAAAAGCTACAGAAAAATATTTCATGATGGCCAAACTAGATAAAATAAAACAAGCATGTTTTTACTTGGATTGGGATGGAAAGAACTGGGTTTCTGCAAAACTTAGTCTTACAAAACGTGAATTGGAGTCATTAACTTTCTATTCTCTTAATTCAGCAAAATGGTACCTCAATCAAACTATTCTGTATACAAAATATACTACCATTAGTACAGATCCTAAATCGGAAAGTTATCAAAAATTTACAAGTGATCCATTACATAAGAAAGACCTTGAATTCAAAAAATCATTCATGAAGCCAAAAATTAAGACCAAATTTTCTATGGCCTACAAAGTTATTGAGAAATATTGATTTTAAAAAAATAGTAATTGAAGGTTGGAATTAATAATTTCATGCCTAATATTTCCATTAAAGGTATTTTTTAAGTGATCTGTTGTCTAAAGAAATTCAAACCAGAAATTCCTAATCTAGAATTGTTTTTCTAGAATATGAAGGCTGACTGGTTAATGGGATTTTGTTGTTTCACACTCAAATGATAACAATTAACTAGCGCTAATTATTGCAAATAATCATGCCATTAAGAAAAAAAGGTAAACACCAAAGACATGCAGATCAAAGGGCTGCTACTAAGAAAAAAAAGAAAGCCGGCAAACCGCGTTCCTGATCTAATCAACCTTTTTACATTCAGAATTGTCGAGGGGTAATGTTGGATCCGTTAATTCGTTTCAAAGAAGCACATTCTAAAGGAATTATCCCTAATGATGTTTTTGAATTGACAATGAAACGATTTCCGATAACTATTGCAGGAATAAATCGAATTGAAAAAGCATCTGGAATTCGATACCCTATAGCATATGTTGAACCTTCACTCGTTTTGTCATCTCC
>Ga0209992_10002793_pt1 | contig 15472 bp, 10 predicted proteins | sample 2SBtaG_2_FD_182564 | JGI IMG/M metagenome (GOLD analysis project Ga0209992, IMG submission 182564) | Deep subsurface microbial communities from Kolumbo volcano to uncover new lineages of life (NeLLi) - 2SBTROV12_ACTIVE470 metaG (SPAdes)... | ecosystem: Environmental > Aquatic > Marine >... | reverse complement strand
TAAAAAGAGAAGACCTCACTCATACAGGTGCTCATAAAATTAATAATACGATTGGTAGCGCATTGCTGACTCAGAGAATGGGTAAAAAGCGGGTGATTGCCGAGACTGGTGCAGGTCAGCATGGGGTGGCTACTGCTACCGCGGCGTCTTTGTTTGGGCTTGAATGCGATGTATTCATGGGCGAAGAGGACATGAGGCGACAGGCTCTCAATGTTTTTAAAATGCGATTGCTTGGAGCAAATGTTATTCCAGTCACCAGTGGCACTCGGACTTTAAAAGATGCCACCAGTGAAGCAATCCGCAACTGGATCACAACGGTTGAAAGCACCCATTATATTATTGGTTCGGTAGTGGGCCCTCACCCCTACCCGATGATTGTTCGTGATTTTCAAAAAATTATTGGTGAAGAATCCACACAACAGATAATGGAGATGGAAGGCAGATTACCAGATACCTGTGTAGCCTGTGTGGGTGGAGGGAGTAACTCCATGGGACTGTTTTATCCATTTATTGAAAACGAAGAAGTAAGTCTTGTAGGCGTGGAGGCTGCGGGACACGGCGTTGAAACCGATAAACATGGTGCTTCCCTGACCAAAGGCTCGGCAGGTGTTCTTCATGGAATGATGAGTTATCTGTTACACGATGATGACGGTCAAGTGACTGAAGCCCATTCGATCTCCGCTGGATTGGATTATCCAGGAGTAGGATGCGAGCATAGTTATCTAAAGGATTCAGGCCGCGCCACCTATGCCACCATTACAGATGAGGAAGCACTGGAAGGTTTTAAACTTCTATCGAGTATAGAAGGAATTATTCCAGCCTTGGAGTCGGCGCACGCGATTGCTCATGTGGCCAAGTTGGCACCTGAAATGAAAAAAGATGAGATCATTCTGGTTTGTCTTTCGGGACGTGGTGATAAAGATGTCAATCAAATTGCGGATAGGATGGGAGTTTCTCTGTGAGTCGAATCAAAAATCGGCTGGCTTCACTAAATGGTAATAAAGCCTTGGTGGCATTTTATACTGCCGGGGATCCAGATATGGAAGCCTCTAAAGAAATATTCGCTGTTATTGAAAAAAATGGTGCAGATATTGTAGAAATTGGTGTGCCTTTCTCTGACCCATTAGCGGATGGGCCTACGATCCAAGCTTCTTCGCATCGCTCATTAAAAAATGGAACAACCCTCAAAAAAATTATTCAGATGGTCGCTGATATCCGAAAAACCTCTGAGTTGCCTGTAGTTCTGATGACCAGTTTTAATCCTATATTTGTATACGGACAAAAAGAATTTGTCGCAGATGCTGTGAAAGCAGGGGTGGATGGGGTGATTATTCCAGATTTACCTCATGAAGAGGCAGAAAAATTTCTGGCAATTGCAGATGGACTGGACATGATTTTTCTTTTGGCGCCAACAAGTACACCCGATCGAGTAAAGCAAATAGGAAAAATTAGCAAAGGTTTTATCTATTATATTTCATTAACGGGTACAACTGGAACTAAACAATCTCTTTCTGTAGGCCTGGAAGAAAAAGTTGGAGAAATAAAAAATTCTGTTTCTTTGCCGGTATTGGTTGGTTTTGGTATCTCCGGCCCTGAGCAGGCGGCCGAGGCGGCTAAAGTTTCTGATGGCGTGATTCTTGGTAGTGCTATTGTTAAATTGATTGAGACAAATAGTAATCCTATTGAAAGGGATCGCAAGCTTGGTGAATTTATAACGAGTATTAAAAAAGCCATCAATTCCTGATCCTGGTATCATGGTTTCCCGGATATCTATAATTATTCCCGCGTATAACGAGGAAAGCTCCATCGGGCTTGTCCTTGATGCCTTACCCAAAGAAAAAATTCATGAAATTATTGTTGTAGATAACGGTTCAACTGATGCTACGGCCCGTGTTGCGCAGGAACATGGCGCTCGCGTCGTGAAAGAACCACGAAAAGGCTATGGTTCTGCCTGCCTCAAAGGCATCGATGAATTGGATGCGCCCGATATTGTTGTTTTTATAGATGGTGACTTTAGCGATTTCCCGGAAGAGATCGTTCTTCTTATTAAGCCTATTGAAACTGGAGAAAAGGATTTTGTGCTGGGCAGTCGAATGATTTTACCCAAAAGTCAATCAGCGCTGTTACCACAAGCGAGATATGGAAACCGACTTGCCGTATTTTTAATCAAGCTTTTTTTTAAACATGAATTCACAGACCTGGGCCCTTTTCGAGCAATTCGCTATAGTTCGTTAATGTCCATTGGAATGAAGGATATGGATTTTGGCTGGACGGTAGAAATGCAAATAAAGGCTGTAAGAAATGGATTACGCATTCGGGAAGTTCCTGTTAATTACCGGAAGCGGATAGGAATTTCTAAGATAACAGGCACTTTCTTGGGTACCTTTAGGGCAGGTATAAAAATTATTTACACAATCTTTAAGTATTTGTTACTCTGACTTTATGGTTAAAAAAACCGATATTATTTTTGTGTTATTTTTTTTCTGTCCAAGTTTAGTGCAGGCAGGCGATCTTTCTAAGCTCGTGGAAAAAAGAATCAATCAAGATGGCACTACCCTTGACCTTAAAGGTTTGAATATTGGCCAAAAAGGCTCAAAAAAATTGGCTTCAATGGAGTCTTTGGCCTCTCTAGTTACATTGCATCTGCAAGGTAACAATATTAAATCTTATGGAATGAAAGCCTTAGCTAGGTCGCCACATTTAACTAACCTTAAACATATAGATCTATGGGGAAACTTACTAGGAGATCTGGGATTAAAGGCGATTGCAGATTCTCCCTACTTAAAAAATTTAGAATCTTTGAAGCTATGGAAGAATGAAATCAGCGATGATAGTGTTGAGTTGTTGGCTGAATCAAAAAACTTTTCACATTTAAAAACTCTGATGCTGAATAACAACCTTATTACAGATCTTGGAGCTACCATTATCGCCGAAAGTGAAAATTTTTCACAATTGAAAACTCTAAACTTATTTAGAAATGAAATTGGTGATGGAGGGGCATTAGCTTTTGCAAATTCTAAAAATTATCCTAATCTGGAATCTTTATTTTTGGGTGAAAACAGTATTACGGATATAGGAGCAGTGGCCTTGATTGAATCAAAATCTTTTCCAGCTCTTAAAATTCTTGATTTGGGTAAGAATTTGCTAGGGGAACCGTCTGCTCTTGCTGCCTTCCAAATCAATCGAAAGGGTAAAGTCCGAGTTATTTATAGATGAGTATATGCTTCTTTATTCTAGCCCCATATTTAAAGGGATATTAAAATCATTGTCTATCCTGTACATAAGTCATTTTCAATTAAACCGGTGTTCGTATGACAGTAGCTAAAATTGCACAAAAGGCAAATTCCGCAGCGTTGATTCTTGCTCATCTTTCTACGGATAAAAAAAATCAGGCTCTTAATGAAATGGCTAATGCGCTTGAAGCGAATTCTGAGTTAATTCTTTCAGCAAATAAGAAGGATTTGGAATTTGCTGAAAAAGATGGCATAGCAAAGCCTCTCATTGCACGCTTGGCTTTAAACAAAGAAAAAGTCCGCGGTATGGCTCAAGGAATTCGTAGCGTCATGGCCTTGCCCGATCCAGTGGGGATTAAACAAAAATCTATGGAACTAGATGAAAATTTGACTCTGCATCAGGTGAGTTGTCCCATAGGGGTCATTGGCGCAATTTTTGAGTCTCGACCTGATGCGGTGCCACAAATCTCTTCTCTTTGTCTGAAATCTGGGAATTCGGTAATTTTGAAGGGAGGGCGTGAAGCGCAGAACTCAAATAAAGCGCTCGTAGCTTTGTTGACGGAAGCCATTAAAAAGACAACTGGTGTTCCTGAGGAAGCGGTGCAAATGATTGAAACTCGATCCGAAGTTCGGGATATGCTAAAAGAGGAAAAAAATATTAATCTAATCGTTCCACGAGGTAGCAACGATTTTGTAAAATATATTCAAGATAATACAAAAATACCAGTTTTAGGGCATTCCGAGGGCATTTGCCATAACTATATCGACAAAGAAGCTAATTTGGATAAAGCGCTAAGGATTGCACTAGATTCAAAGTTGCAGTATCCGGCTGCCTGTAATGCAATGGAAAATCTCCTTGTGCATCAGGATGTTGCGTCCAAAATTATTCCGCAATTGGTAGAAAAATTCATAGAAAAAAATGTTGTATTGTTGGGTTGTGAAAAATCCTGTGTGATTTCTACGGATCTATCGCCAGTATTAAAAAACGAGTGGGACAAGGAATATAACGACTTGAAACTTTCTATCAAAATTGTTGAAAATTTAGATGAGGCTATTGCCTTTATTAATAAGCATGGCTCGGGCCACACAGATACAATAATTACGGAAAACATTGAAGCAGTTGAGAAATTTATGAATGAGGTGAATTCTGCTAGTGTAATGTGTAACGCATCCACCCGTTTTGCAGATGGCTTTCGTTATGGATTTGGTGCAGAGATTGGGATTAGTACCAATAAAACCCATGCTAGAGGGCCTGTTGGACTAGAAGGGCTAGTAATCTATAAGTATAGAGTATACGGAAATGGACAAATTGTCAGCGATTATTCAGGAGAAAATTCACGTTCGTTCACTCATAAACCTATCTGATGACAATATTTGGTGGAGAAAAAATCTAGTAATTTAGATATAGATGGGAATCAGGAACTAGAGCATCCGCTTGATACCTCGATCAAACCTATAAAAAATAACTGGTGGCTATTTAGTATTTTACTCTTAGCTACATTGGTTACGACTTTTTTGGCTGGTGGTCTTTTATTCTCCATCAGCTTATTGTCAATTTTAGGAGCTCACGAGTTCGGCCACTATTGGGCAAGTAAGAAAAATGGGGTTCAGTCAACACTTCCTTATTTTATTCCCGCCCCGCCCATTTTTATAGCTGGGACGTTTGGTGCCTTCATTCAAATCAAGCAAAGAATACCTAATCGAATGGTATTAATGGAGATAGGAGTCGCCGGCCCGATTGCGGGATTTGTGGTTGCTCTACCAATGCTTATTTTGGGCCTCTATTTATCTGGGGTAACGCCTTCGATCGGTATGGGTAGTATTAATTTTGGTAGTTCTTTAATTTTAAAATTTTGTTCGCAATTAGTTTTAGGGGTTGATCCGAGTTCACCTCATATAAACATACATCTACATCCAATCGCATTCGCAGGTTGGATAGGAATGTTAGTAACTGCGTTAAATTTAATGCCGGTAGGCCAGTTGGATGGAGGTCATATTATTTATGCAATTACTCCAGGCAAACATAGCGCAATTGGAAAGTTGTTTTTTGTAGGATTATTCCCATTGGGGTATTTTTGGTCAGGTTGGTTCTTTTGGGCAGCTATGATTGCATTAATGGGATTCAAAACAGCGCCTTTAAAAGAAGATGTTGAAAAATTAGAACTAAACCATATAGTTCTAGGTGCCATATCAATGGCCATTTTTGTTCTGACGTTCATTCCCATTCCTTTTTCTAATATTTAATTATGTACACGATTGAATATTAAGAGAATAATTCTTAATATTTAAATAAATGCCTTAAAATTAGGCAAAACTTATACTAATCTTTGAAGTTAAGATTTGGTTAATTAAGTTCTTTAATTTCACCAAAATGAAGGATTATTTGACGATTATTTATTAAACTATTGTTTTTAAGGTATATTTTTGTCAATAAATAAATCACTATCGTTGGCTTTACTTATTATGAAATTGACAGAGGGGGGCGGCGTATGTTACATTTTCAATATTCTAGGGGCACTTAACTTCTTACCCAATTGGGTATATTTATAAAGAAAAGAATATTCTTGGTTGCCATCAAGTTTTCTTTTTCGAAGTTTAGTGCCCCTTTTTAGCTTCTTTATGTTTATATCTTACCTTCAAAAAATATATCTTCTTATCCTATTTGAATTAATATAGTTTCTAACTCAAAATTTCCCTTTCGAGGAATTTATGCGCCGATTACAAATATGGCTTTGTATATTACTGTTGGGTTCTTTAATAAATATTTCTACCTCTTTTGCCGGTGAAATTACACCGATTCCTTCGCTAAATAATATTCTTAACGCAGAGCGTACTTCTTTTTCTGAAAAAAATAACTCTATGGCCTTACAAGAGGCACTTTTTAAGATTAAAAAATTTTATTATCAAATTCAGTATTTGGATCAAAAACTGGAGATACTTAATGAGGTTAAGGGACATTTTGAAAAAGCTGTTAGCAAAGCAGAAGAAAATTATGATGAGGGTGAGGAGGATATCAGCCAATCTGATATTACAAAACTAAAACTGGGTTTAGCAGGAACATTAAATGACATTTATGAAGTAGAGACGGATTTACAAATTTCGCGCTTATCACTCTCTGCTAGACTTGATAACAAATACTCACCTAATGCAAAACTAGTAGAGTCAAGTATTTCGCCTATTAAATTCGAATCAAATAATTTTCATGCATGGCAGGAGAATTACAGTAAACATTCAGGAAAACTTAAAAGAGAACTGATATTAAAAAAGGGTTTTTTGCAAGTTATTGAAGCGAAGAAAAAAATGCAATTGGCTAGAAAAAATAGAAAAATGACGCGGGCTTTATTGGTAAGCGAGGTCGCTAATTATGATTTTGGTATCGGTGATTCAGGTGATCTTTTTCAAGCTCTCATTATCTACACTCGTGTTTTGAATGGCTATTATGACTCTGTTTACAATTTTAATCTTTTGGTTGCTAAGCTGGATCGCGATAACAATATATGAAACTGCATGCTATACAATAATGGTTAAATTTGCATATTATGGCGGGTCTTGCCAGGATAATTTTTCACTGAATATTTAATAGTGAAAGCTTTTAGCTCTCCTTAGCAAGTTTTTTCTCTTTTATCCATAGAAAGGTTCTATTTCTATAATTTGATTTAAAACAGTGATTTGTCTCTAGCGCAAGTTTCGGCTACACTATTTCAACTCGAGTTGAGGGTTTTGGTTCATCAGCTAAACGGGGTAATTACTTTTCTAATTGTGTTAAAAAATTAAGTGAGGAGATATGGGTAAATCGTTATTGATCGTTGAGTCACCTACCAAAGTGAATACACTTAAAAAAATTGTAGGTAAAGATTTTATTATCAAGGCCTCGGTAGGGCACCTTAAGGATCTTCCTAAGAAAAAATTAGGAGTCGATGTCGAGAATGATTTCGAGCCGGACTACATCACAATTAGGGGAAAAGGTAAAATTTTACAAGAGTTGAAAACCGCCGCAAAAAAAGTAGATACCATCTACCTGGCTCCCGATCCAGATCGTGAAGGTGAAGCGATTGCTCACCATATTGGAAACGAAGTGGCAAGGTTTACTAAAGGTAAAATATACCGGGTGATGTTTAATGAAATAACCAAAAAGGCAGTAAAGGAAGCCTTGGAAAACCCGACTGAGTTGAATCATGACAGAGTGAATGCTCAACAGGCACGACGTATTTTGGATCGTTTAGTGGGTTATAAAATCAGTCCTATTTTATGGAAAAAGGTTCATAGGGGTTTGAGTGCAGGAAGAGTTCAATCCGTAGCCTTGCGTATTGTTTGTGAAAGAGAGAGAGAAATTCAAGCATTCCAATCCAAGGAATATTGGTCTATTACACTAGATTTGGAAGGTAGTTGTGAGCCAAAGTTCCAGGCAAAGCTTTTAAAAATTGCGGATAAAAAAGCCGAGATTGATAATAAAGATGCCGCCGATAAAATTCTTAAGGATCTGGAGGGCACCCCACTGATTCTTGAGTCAATAACCAAAAAGGAAAGAAAGAGGAATCCCAGCGCCCCATTTATTACCAGTTCCCTGCAACAGGAAGCATCTCGAAAATTAAATTTCTCTCCTAAGAAAACTATGATGTTGGCGCAAAAATTATATGAAGGAATAAAGTTAGAAAAAAAGGGTACTGTTGGTCTGATTACTTATATGCGAACAGATTCAGTGCGATTATCTGATCAAGCTCTCGAAGAGGTTAGAAATTTTATTCCAGAACGATATGGTAATGACTATCTACCTTCAAAACCAAATATGTATAAAAGCAAAAAGTCTGCACAAGAAGCCCATGAGGCTATTCGTCCAACCGATGTATCCTTAGATCCAAGCTTTCTAAAAGACCATTTGGAAAAGGATTTATTTCGTCTTTATCAATTGATCTGGTCCCGTTTTGTATCTTGTCAAATGGTTCCAGCTGTTTTAGATACGACCCAGTTTGATATTAAATCGGGTAATTATCTATTCCGTAGCAACGGTTCGATTTTAAAGTTTGCGGGTTTTATGAAAGTCTATGTAGAGAGCCAGGATGATGAAACCTCTGAAAAAGTAGAAACGAAGGATAGTGATAGAATTCTTCCTGCTCTTACAAAAGGTGAAGAATTAAAACTTCACGAGACATTGCCAGAACAGCATTTTACTCAACCACCGGCCCGATTTACGGAGGCGATGTTGGTTAAAGAACTCGAAGATAAAGGTGTTGGAAGACCTAGTACTTATGCTTCTATTATCAGTGTGATTAAGGATCGCGACTACATCCAAAATGAAGAAAGAAGGTTGAAGCCTGTTGAGTTGGGATTTATGATTAATGACCTTTTGGTAGAAAACTTTCCAGATATTATGACTACTCAGTTTACTGCGAAAATGGAAGAACAGCTCGATGAAGTTGAAGATGGAAAAATAGAGTGGAAAAAAGTGCTTCATTCTTTTTATACCCCTTTCAAAAAAGACCTTGAAGAAGCAGAGAAAAAGATGAAAGACTTCAAAGCTGAAGTCGAAGAAACAGATGAAATTTGCGAAAAATGCGAAAAACCTATGATTATCAAATGGGGTCGTTTTGGTAAGTTTATGGCTTGTTCGGGATACCCAGATTGTAAAAATGCAAAAGATATAAAAAAACCGGGCAGCGAAGGGGATACTGAAGCTCCAGATGAAGTTGAGGGCGATTGTGACTTATGTAAGTCTCCCTTGATCATAAAACGAGGCAGGTTTGGAAAATTTATTGCCTGTTCAACTTATCCTGATTGCAAATTTACCAAACCCATTGGTTTAGGAATCGCCTGCCCGGAGGATGATTGCAAAGGAGAAATTGCTTCCCGCCGGTCAAAAAAAGGTCGAACATTTTACGGCTGTACTAAATATCCGGATTGCAAATTCACATCTTGGGATAAACCAAAAGCTGAAGCTTGTCCTGAATGTAAACATCCCTTTATGGTTGAAAAGTGGAAAAAGAATGAAGATCCCTCAATCCTTTGTCCAGAATGTGGATTCAAAAAGACCAATGTGGCGGCCTGAAAATTTTAAGTGAATGATTTCCTAACCATAATTGGCGCAGGGTTGGCCGGATCAGAAGCAGCCTGGCAAGCAGCGGAAAGAGGTGTTCCTGTTGTCTTGTATGAAATGCGCTCAGTCAGTCGTACTGCTGCACACAAAACTGATAATTGCGCCGAGTTAGTTTGCAGTAACTCTTTAGGTAACAACCTCCCTCATTCAGCACCCTTTATTCTTAAAGAAGAACTCCGGAGTTTCAATTCAGTCGTTATTTCATCCGGAGATCGAAACTTCGTCCCCGCAGGTTCAGCGCTTGCAGTTGATCGGGAATTATTTTCAAAGGAAATAACTAAAAAAATTTCGAACCATCCTTTGATTACATTGAAACGGCAGGAGATCGTCGAAATACCAGATTCGGGGCCCGTTATTATTGCAACAGGTCCATTGACATCGCCGAAGTTATCTAAACAGATTTCTCAATTAATTGGACAGGAATACCTTTATTTTTATGACGCTCTTTCACCAATTGTAGATGCCAATACAATTGATTACGATACAGCTTTTTTTGCTTCTCGTTATGGAAAAGGTGGGGCCGATTATCTTAACTGTCCTATGAATGAAAAACAGTATTATGATTTTATTCGGGAACTAAACAACGCAGAAAAAGTTCCTATGGCTTCGTTTGAAAAGCCTGTTTATTTTGAAGGTTGTATGCCCATAGAAGTTCTGGCCGAAAGAGGACCAAAGACCCTAGCTTTTGGGCCATTAAAACCCGTAGGATTAATCAATCCACATACAGGGAAAACATCGTTTGCCGTTGTTCAACTTCGAAAAGAAAACAAAGAAAGTTCTGCATATAACCTGGTAGGTTTTCAAACGAAACTAACATATCCTGAGCAGAAAAGAATTGTACGCATGATTCCTGGTCTCGAAAAAGCAGAATTTTTTCGGTTTGGTGCTATTCATAGAAATACATTCATTAATTCACCGGGATTATTGAGTAATGAATTAGAGCTAAAATCTCGACCCGGTACATATTTTGCCGGACAAATTATAGGAGTTGAAGGGTATTTGGAATCGGCAAGTATGGGTTTACTTGCAAGTCTGAGTGCTGTGGCTAAAATTTTAGGGAAGGACTATTTACCACCTCCCAGAGACACTGCTCTTGGTGCTTTGATTAATTATTTGACGACTTCAAACGTGAATAATTTTCAACCGATGAATATAAATTTTGGGTTGTTTCGGATTGGAGAGATAAAAATACGTGACAAAAAGGAGAGAAATCAGAAAATTGCTTTAAATGCTTTAGAGAAAATTCAAAAATGGGAGCAAGAACTAAAATGTTCAATTGGTTCTGCAGCTTGATCTAGTAAGAAGTGTCATTACTTGTTTTAAAAAGATATTTTTATTATGGGTAATTTAGAACAAGAAGTGAGGGATTAAACATCAAGGTCTTTCGCAAACTCTGCTTTTTGTTTAATAAAAATATATCTGGATTCGGCATTTTTACCCATTAACTGGGAAACCGCTTCGCTAGCTTTTCCCGCATTGTTTAATGTAACTTTTATTAAGGACCTTGATTTTTTGTTCATAGTTGTTTCCCTTAAATCAGAGGCTGGCATTTCTCCTAAACCTTTGAATCTACCGATATCAAACTGGGTTCCATTTAAATCTTTTATAATTTTATCCTTTTCTTCTTCGGTGACGGCGTAAAAAAGCTTTTTTCCTACATCAATTCGGTACAGAGGTGGCTGGGCTATGAAAAGATGTCCGTTACGAATAATTTCTGGCATGCATCTATAGAAAAAGGTGAGTAAAAGTGTGCAAATATGTGCTCCGTCTACATCCGCATCGGTCATTATAATAATTTTTCCATATCGTAGTTTGCTGTAATCAAATTTGTTCAATAATCCTGTGCCACAAGCAGAAACAAGGTTTTGTATTTCAGAGTTAGCCATGGTTTTTGCGAGTGATGCGGTTTCAACATTGAGAATTTTTCCACGAATCGGAAGAATGGCCTGTGTTTTCCGGTCTCTGGCTTGTTTGCTGGATCCTCCTGCAGAATCTCCTTCACAAATGAATAATTCCGCTTGATCTTTATCTGTCGTCGCGCAATCAGAAAGTTTTCCAGGAAGATTTAAACGATGTGAGATATTAGTTTTTCGTTGAACCGCTTCTTTTGCTTGTCGAGAGGCAATCCTTGCCTGCGCAGATAAAATGATGCGGTTAGCCAAGGTATCTCCTAAAGTCTGATTTTCATTAAGAAAATGTTCAAGACTATGTTTGATAACTACTTCAACCTGAGATGCAATTTCAGAATTTAAACGACCCTTTGTTTGACCTTGAAATTCTACTTCACCTTGTAAGTATACATTGATAATAGCGATTAACCCTTCACGGACATCATCACTAGTTATGGAAGAGATTTCTTTGGGGAGAAGTTTTCTCCTTTCTATATACGCACGCATGGCTTTTGTTGTGCCATTTCGGAAACCAATTTCATGGGTTCCGCCATCGACAGTGCGAATCGAGTTTGCAAATGAAAGAACTTGAGTGTCCGTGTCAGGTGTCCATAAAAAAGCGGTTTCTAATCGTAATAACTTGTCTTCTTTTTCAACATAAATTGGGCTTTCCATTAGAGTAGGTTTTTTGCCAACGATCTTTTTTATGTAATCTTGTATGCCATCGGGGTAATGGAAGGTGTGCTTATTTTTACTTTCAATAAAGTTTATTTTCAATCCTTTATTGAGAAAGGCTTTAGATTCAGCCCGTTCCATAATTAATTTGATATTGAATTCAACTTTAGGGAATATTGTTGGGTCTGCCCGAAAATATACGGTGGTTCCATAAGAACGCGTAGCCTTCCCCTTTTTTAGTTTTGATAGAGGTTTTCCTTTTGCATAGGATTGGCTCCATTCAAACCCATCTCTTCGAGAAGTAGCTACTAAAGATTCTGAAAGAGCACAAACTACGGCCATTCCAACACCATGTAGTCCTCCTGATACTTTATAGTTATCTTGGCCAAACTTTCCTCCGGAATGGAGAGTTGTGAATAAAATCTCCATTGCGCTCTTTTTGGTTTTTTTGAAAAGGTCTACAGGAATTCCTCGGCCATTATCCTTAATAGTAACTTCATTGTCGGTCGTAAGTGAGATTTCAATTTTATCGCAATATCCGTTTAAAGCTTCATCAACACTGTTGTCAAGAATTTCCCAAAGCAAGTGATGAAGCCCAGTAGAAGAAGTAGACCCTATGTACATTCCTGGCCTTTTGCGTACTGGTTCTAAACCTTCCAGAACCTGAATATCTTTAGAGTTATATTTAGCCATATTCTTATGTAATTTTTACAATGGTTTTTCGCCTTGAAAGAATTACACCTTGAGTTCCTCGATTGCAAACTCGGACACTTTTGACAGTGATTTCTTTGTCTTTACCTGAATCAAAAGAAAGGGTGACCTTGTCTTTCAAGCTAACAAATTTAATGCCTACCAATTGGCTATCTTTAGTTTTCATTAAAATAACACCTTTCCCAGACCCGCTTAATTGAGTGATGTGTTCAGTTGCTATAACCACAGCTTTGCCTTCAGCTGTTGCGAGAAATAAATGATCGTGTGTGACGGGAGCAAATGCAATCATCTTGTCATCATCTTTCAGGCTCATGATTTTTCTTCCTGATCGAGTGGTTTCCCCTAAATTTGAGATTGGAAAACGGAAGCCATAACCATTAGCGCTAGCAACCATATATTCGGCCTCATCTTCAAAACCTAAGCTACTTTGGCCGGTTGCATTGTCTTTTGGGATTGCTGGAAAACGAATCATTCTTATTACCTTTTCTCCATCTGCAAAGTTAAAAAGGCTTTGTATGGGTTCACCAAAACCACTTCTTGTGTAGGGTAAGTTATAAACCTTTACAACATAAGCAATACCAAATGAAGTGAAAAGCCCTAAAAGATCTTTGGTGTTGCATGGCGTAGTCCCCAATAATTGATCGTTTTCTTTGAATTTCAAGGAGGATGGATCGCTAATAGTTTTAAGTTTCCGAATCCACCCGTTTTGGCTTAGAACAACATGAACGTCTTCATGTTCAATAAAATCTTCAGCGTTAAATTCAACACTTTCACTGGCACCAAATTTGGTTTTTCTTTTGTCCCCATATTTTTTATCGATTTCTTCAAATTCATTTCGAACTTCTTTCCAAATCTTTTTGGGTGATTTAAGTATGGAGACTATGCCTTTTTTCTCTATTAATTTTTCTTTTTGTTCAATGATAATCTTATCCATTTCTATAGACACCAAACGATAAAGAGGAAACTCAAGGATGGCAGTTGTTTGCTCATCATCCAACGTAAAATATTTGCGTATTTTTTCGTGAGCCTCTTTTTTAGACTTGGAAGAGCGAATTAATTTTAAGGCTTTATCCAGATCTGCAAAAATTGCTGCAAAGCCAACAAGAATATGTAGCCTTTTTTCTAAAAGAGAAAGTTCGTATTGAAGGCGGCGTGTAACAACCTGTTTGCGAAACTCAAGGAACTCCTGGCAGATTTCGATTAAAGATAACCGTGCTGGCTCGCCATTTGGTTTAAGGCACGTGAAATTGATTTGAAAATTTGAATCCAGATCCGTGTGTTTGAAAAGGTAACTCATTACTTTATCTGGATCAGCCCCATTCTTTATTTCTAGAACAACTCGAACTTTTTCATCACTTTCATCGCGGACATCTGTTAGAGAAGTTAGTTTTTTGGAGATAATTATTTCTGCGATTCTTTCTATCATTCGTGCTTTGTTAATCGCGTAAGGAATGGAAGTAATAATTATCTGTTTTTTGCCACGTGGAAGATCTTCAATTTTCCATTCGCCGCGAATTTTTACCGCCCCCGAACCTGTTTCGTAAGCCTTTCTTAGTTCGGCCTTGCTATTTAGAATGATGCCTTCGGTGGGGAAGTCAGGACCTTTAATATGTTTCATCAACGAAGTAATAGTTTGTTTTGGCTGATCAATGAGAGAAATCAGAGCCGAAAAAACTTCATGTAAATTATGGCTGGGAAAAGAACAAGCCATTCCCACTGCGATACCAGAGGAACCATTGATCAATAGGTTTGGCATCCGTGAAGGGAGTACTACAGGCTCTTTTAGGGTGTTGTCATAATTAGGGCGAAAACTCACCGTATCTTTTTTTATATCGCTGAGCAAGAATGCGGTGATAGGGGTCAATCGACCTTCTGTATATCGGTAGGCGGCCGGTGAATCTCCATCCATGGATCCAAAATTTCCCTTCCCATCAACCAATGGGTAACGCATAGAAAAATCTTGAGCCATTCGTACCATTGATTCATAAGTGGATGAATCGCCATGAGGATGGTATTTACCCAGGACTTCCCCAATGATTTTGGCGGACTTAACATGTTTGCTGGCGGCACTCATTCCCATACTTTCCATGGCAAATAAAATTCTCCGATGAATGGGTTTGAGTCCATCACGGACGTCAGGAAGAGAGCGTGATACTATTGTTGAGAGAGCATAGGTCAAAAACCTTTTTTCGAGCTCTTCTTGTAAGTCTGAAGTTTTTTCTGCCTTCATTTTTTCTTGAGATTTCAAGGTTGTTTGTGTTGAAAAGTGAAAAGGTGACTTCCTAACTTGACGTTTCAGCCTAGCGATCTTATTAAGTAGTTAGGGAAGGGTTGCATTTTTATTTCCCGCTTACAATTTGAAGTAAACCCAAATAAATCAATTATTTATACTAATTTTTTATTAAAACAAAAATTATTACATAAATGTAATGTTACAATATATTGTATGCCTAGATAAAATATATACAATATGCAGTAATATAAAGCAATTAAAATCAATGCCTAATCCATTTTTTACAAATCCTGTTCATCACGCATTTAACCCCTTTTGCTAGTCAATTTATCCTGCTGGAGGGCGAGTAAAGTTTTTACTTTTCATATTGTTTAGCAAGAATATATATTTTCATAAAACTTTCTAGAAATGAACCTCATTTCTGGTGGGTTGTACCTTTTAGGAGCAATTATGTCTGACCCAAAATTGCAGGAAAAAATCATTGATGCATTGAAAACGGTTCAAGATCCAGATCTTCATAAAGATATTGTGAGTCTTGGGTTTGTAAAGAATATTGAATTAGATGGTGGAAAGGTAAAATTTGATGTTGAATTGACAACACCGGCTTGTCCTGTAAAAGAACAATTGAAGTCTGAATGTG
>Ga0209992_10002789_pt1 | contig 15481 bp, 19 predicted proteins | sample 2SBtaG_2_FD_182564 | JGI IMG/M metagenome (GOLD analysis project Ga0209992, IMG submission 182564) | Deep subsurface microbial communities from Kolumbo volcano to uncover new lineages of life (NeLLi) - 2SBTROV12_ACTIVE470 metaG (SPAdes)... | ecosystem: Environmental > Aquatic > Marine >... | reverse complement strand
AAAATTAAAAGATTTGTCTCGTAGTCCAATAGTGGTTTATGAGAAATCTGGAAAACGCTCTGAGAAGAAAATCTTTCAAGTAAAATACAAAAAAATCTCAAAGAATAAGTTTACTTTGATTATAAAGGCTGAAGGGGGCCTTCCAATCAAGCGATTTGTTATTTCAGATGATATCACTCCTGGAATCTCAAAAATACTTGATACTCCATGTGTGTGTCAAGAATTTGATTTTCTAGAGATTGAAGTATAATGATAACAATAAACTGCTACCAATGCAGCCGTTTTTAATTACCCTATAGTAACTAATTGTATGGTAAGTAGTCTAAAACAATTAGAACATGCAAAACAAATGTCTAAAAATAATATTCATTATCGTAGATTTTACAATTCTATAAAGACTCATGCAACTAGACGGTCATATGTTTATGGTTTAGATAGATTTATGAAATTTCTATTTACAAATAAAAAAATCTCTGATGTTGATAATTTCACATCGTTAACTGATTTTGATTCTGATAAAATTACTGATGTGTTGGAAGAATATGTCTTTGAGTTGAATCAAACATTAAAACCAACAAGCATCAATGCGTTTTTAGCTCCTGTGGAATTGTTCTTTGAGATGAATCGTAAAATTTGGCATAAAAAACTAGTACGAAAATCCATACAGAAAAATGATTCAGAACAATTTGGAAATACTCCTATAACTGTTGATGAGATTCAAAATATTCTTCGAGTGTGTAAACATCCGAGAGATATTGCACTAGTTCATTTTTTGGCATCTACTGGAATCAGGCCATCTGGGCTTCTTGACCCAATTTTACGCCTGAAACACCTTGTATATCTGCCAGATCCCGATAATTCGTCTAATACAAAATATTGTTATGGTCTTAAAATCTATGAAGGCTCCAATGAATCATACTGGGTATTTTTGACTCCTGAAGCTACAAAGGCATTAGATAGATATTTTGGATGGCGCAAACACATACGAAATGAAATTTTAGATGATGATTCTCCAATCTTTGGATCTGTATCTCGCATGTCAAAGTACAATCACATGACATTGTACGCAATGTATGCTGTATTAAAAAAAGTATATAACAAATCTGGTTTGAAACGTGAGAAAAAAGGTCATAGATACAACAAGGCAATAGTATACATGTTCAGAAAAAGATTCAACACTACTCTAAAACTAAACAATAATGTTAATTCAAACATTGCAGAGAAACTAATGGCACATAAGCGTGGATTAGATGGTATCTATCTTCAGCCAACTCGAGAACAGTGCTATGCTGAATTTGTAAAAGCAATCCCTGAACTAACTATTGATCCTACGGAACGACAAAACTTAGAACTTGTGAAAAAACAAAAACGAATTGATGAATTAGAAAAACAACAAAAATTGAATAAATCATTGACTGACACAGTGTCAAATTTACAATCTCAGATGAAATCTCTTGAAAAGCAGTCTAACATGCCAATAATTACACAAAAATCTCTTCCTGATGAAATAAAAAAATTCATACAAAACGATCCTGGACTTTTTGTATTACAAACATAATGTCAAATTAACAATCTTAAAGATTTCTTAAACTATTATAATAATACCTTTATTGTAAAGGGGTTTTATCTATTATTGAATAACTATAAAACTAAAAGTATAACTCTCTCTTTGCCGTTAACACTAATTTCAGAAATTAATGAAAAACGTGGTTGTCTTGCTACCAGTCTGGCATACAAGATTCTATTAAAAAATGCCCTTGCAACTGTCGATGGTCCTTTAATCCAAAATATACAGGAGATAAAAAATACTGAGTGAAATTCTTTTTAGATATTGTTGTGATGATGAAAAACAGTATATCGCACATTTTAGGCACGGATTACCCATTCTTTTTTGCAAATCTCACTTTGATGACAAATCTCTTCTGTTTGGTGCCAAAAAAATCTACAATCTTGAGACAAAACAGGAAATAAAATCTTGAATCTTTCAATAAATCAAGAATATGAAAAACTGGTAACTCCTTTGCCTGAAGAGGATTATGATTCTCTAAAAAAATCCATTAAAGACCAAGGGTTATGGATGCCAATTGTAACAAACAAGGAAGGTGTAATTTTAGACGGTCATCATAGATTTAAAATTTGCAAGGAATTAGGAATACAACCAAGGGCAACCATCAAAGAATTTGATACAAAAACTGATGAAATAATTTTTGTTGGTGAATGCAATCTCAAACGAAGACAACTAACATCTCTTCAAAGAATTGAGATAGTAAGAAAACTTGAATCTCATTATGCAGAAAAGGCAAAATCAAATCAAGGAACGCGAACAGATCTTAACATTGTGGAAATATTTCCACAAGGTAAGACACGAGATAAACTAGGAGAAAAGGCCAATGTCTCAGGCCGTACATATGAAAAAGGTACAATTGTTTTAGGAAAAGCTTCTGAAGATGATATCAGAAAAATTAACAGTGGAGAAAAAACTATCAGTAAAGTTTACCGTGAATTAAACAAAGATAAAAAACGACAAGAGCGTCAACAAGAAATTAAAAAGATTCAAGTTAATTTGCCTGACACAGTTACACTACACAACCGAGAATTTCAATCAGCTTCTGTTCCTGAAAATTCGGTATCATTAATTATGACTGATCCACCATATCATGAAAAACATCTTCATTTGTATGATGACTTGGGGGAGCATGCATCTAAAGTACTTCGAGAAGGTGGATCATTGCTTTGTTATGCTGGGCATCATACCATTGGAAAAATAATAAACATGATGGAAAAACACGGTTTGAAATATCACTGGATTATATCTGTAGACCATTCAGGTCCATCTGCATCGGTATTTGGAAAAGGTGTATTGGTTGGATGGAAACCTATGTTGTGGTTCACCAAGGGAAAATACGCTCCAAGTGAATTTGTTAAGGATAAGATAAAGTCCGAATTTCAGGGTAAGGAACTCCATGAATGGGCCCAGAGCACCGTAGAATCTGATTATTACATAAAATATCTCACAATTGAGAATGAAATTGTCTATGACCCATTTATGGGGCAGGGAACTTTTGGAATTTCAGCTGTAAGCCGAAATAGGCAATTTATTGGCTGTGAAGTTGACTCAGTTCATTTTGCAAATGCAGAGAGGTTGATTTCATCTGCAGATTAAATTTATGACAAATATTTTTTCTATGTTTATCGCTGATTATTATTTTCTAATTATTTTTCTCTCCGAGTCTAAAGGGGGTAGCATATAGTGCCATATGCAAAGAGTCTCACTAAAAGACTCAAAGCTCAAAGAACTCCTTTTGTTCTAGAACGAGATTATAGTCAATCTCTTTTACATCCCTCTGATCCTGAATATGAGGAACCTGTTTGTTGTTTTTGTGAACAACGATTCATTGAAGGACACAAACTATGGCACAAAACATGGGAACATCTAGACAATAATGATGAGAATCAAGAATTATGGAATCTAGCTTGGCCTCATTGGCATTGTAATGAAAAGAAAAAGAATGATGCAGATTTACAGATAATGGCAAAAGCAATTATCAAAAAGAATCAAGAATGGGAATCTAATTATGATTTTGAGTTATCGCGGGTGCGTGTGGGTGAGAAAAAAACACATACACAGACAGACATACAGATACAAACAAACACACGAAATAAACCCGATGACCTAACAGAGGCACAAATGAATCTCATAGTGAACAAACTAGCAATGTTGCTATTAGAGACCGAACTTCCTATTGATTCAGAACAACAAATCCCCTTTGCTGAAATGTTATCTGATATTCATTGTTTGACAATCCGTGAAACTGGTGGTAGGGGTTCAGAACCTGCAGCTAGAAGGGCATTGGATGCAATGACTAAATCAAAATATGCCAATTGGGAAAAAAAGAAACTAGGAAAAGGCAATACAATCATTCAGAGAAGAAAACAAATTCAGACTATAGTTCTCACAGAGTTAGAAAAACTAGACGTATCGCCCGAGTTACAATGAAAACAGGGTACCCCCCCTCCCCCCTGTATTTAACGCAGTTAACATTGAGGAAGGTCTTGAATGTAATCCAAAGGATTTGTTATTTGATGAACACATAATGATGATAGTTAACTATTCCTTGATTAGTTCAGGGTTATTGCAGAGTACACCTAGTGTAAAAAAGGATTGTTAAAAGGCAGCGGGACTCCTATTGGAATAACCATCTTGAAGTTATGACAAAGTAATTTTGAAGGTACCTACCAAACGGTTCAGGCCTTTACAGAATTGAACCTAAATTAAAGAAAAAATAAAAAACTTAGCTGGTTGGATTCATAGCAGCTGCCCTTTCTTTGAGTTTTTTATCAATTATGGCATCCACATACTCTCCTTGCTGTACGTTACAGTCGCCAATGTTTACAGCAAATCCATCAAAAGTTTCAGCAATACATCCTGCTTCGGTATTTGCTATCACCATCACCCTTTCAATGTATTCATCTGGTGCAACATACCACATTAGATATGCAAATAGAACTACTGCCCCTATGGCAATAACTCCTCCTACAATGAATAGAGATTTTGTATTTGATGAACTTTTTACTTTATTTGGTTGTCCTTTGATTGCAGACATACATTTCCTTTGTCAAAAATTTATTAAAAATCAACTAGACATTTTCCACTAGTAGCTTTCACATGTGAAAACTGTATGTGGAAATTGTTTCTGGATGTTATATCTGATTTTACCTAATAATGATCAAGGAAAATGTACAAACAAAAACAACAAGAAGGAAAATTATCGCGACGCGTGCTATTGTCTGCAATGATTGCAGGTATTGCAGTTGCCGTAATTTTCACTATAACTCCGTGGAACTATATTCCTACTGAGGTTACCGAAGATGTAACTGTCATTTCAAATGTGGAATATGGCTGTGTTGGAGAATCCCAATACGGAATGATTGTGGTTGTGCCTGAATGTGATGCAAAAGCAGGAGATACTGTATCTGCCACATTTAATGTTCCATCGGGAAAACTAAATGGCTATTGGGCTGAACTTGAAAGTAGACAAAACCCAATGGTAGACCAATGGGATAGAAACGTTGAAGGTTCGGGTTTCTCCCCATAATTTTTTTGTTTTACTCTGAAAAAATTATTTTTACTTTGTATTTTCTATAACTTTGATTAGACCATTTTCAATATCTTCACCTGAAATTTTTAGATTATCATCTGATACCATTGAAAGTAAAGAAGTAGGCCTTGCCAGGCTGATAAAGTTCTCATTATTTTTGTGATAAACAGCAATTGTACATGGTAATAACAACCCTAAATCTGGATTTGCCTCTAGTACTTGTTTTGCAAGGTGAGGATTACATACCTCCATTAGCTTGTAATTATCTGCAAATTCTAGTCCTTTATCTGATAGTATTTTTTTAAAATCTAATGTCTCTAATACCCCAAAACCAATCTCTTTCAGATTTTTGGTAAGATCCGAAATTGCACTATCGATGCTTTTTTCTGTTTTTACAGTATGTGTGAAACCCATTGATATTATTTTACAATGTACCAATATATACAGAAATACGATTTCCACACTTGGTAATTATTTGTGGAAAATGTATTCTGATATAATAATCTGATTTTAAATACAAAATTCATGCAACCAAAAAACATTGGAATTATTGTATCTGTTATAGTTGGAATAGCGATAATTGGTACAATAACTCTTGAACAAAATCTAACACAAAATAGTACAGATATTCATGCAGTAAGTTTTGAAACTCTTGATGGACTACTTGAAAACAAAGAGCATGTATTAGTTGTAGATATCAGGACTGCTGGAGAATATCAATCAGGACATATGACAGGAGCCTCTCATGATATTTTAGATTCTACAACTTTGGAAAAAAGAGTCAAAACAATTCAAAGTAGAACTCCTGACGTTGCATCACAATTCAATTTTGTCTTAATTGACAATGATGGAAGAGATGCAAAAAAAGCTGCTCAAACTATGACTGAAATGGGAATTCAGACTTTTTATCTTGATGGTGGAATGAATGATTTATCTGAAAACCTCGTTACAAGTTCCCAAACAGTAATCGATTCAGAAGAATTGATGCAAAAACTTGATGCAAATGAAGATTTGTACTTGCTAGATGTTAGACAGCCTGAAGAATTACTCAAATCCAAAATTGATGGATCAGTAAATATTCCCCTTTCAGACATCTTCCAACCTAATGGAATGGATTCTATTCCTACTGACAAACCTGTAGTGGTTATTTGTGGTTCTGGAAATAGAGCAACGATAGCAACTTATGCACTTGCACAAGAAGGAGTGGACTTTCAAGTACTTGAAGGAGGAATAAATGCCTGGAATGATCAGATACAAACAGGAATGTAAATTCCTACATTTTTTATTTTTCTAAATTTTTTTACTACTTTGAGTCACTATTATGTTGATTCGTTTAAAATCACATTGACTATAAATCCATCATCAAAAATAATTGAATGGTTTCTTGCAATTTTACTTTGATATTTGAAAATTTTTCGTCCATTTTTAGAAATAATTCCTGAACTTTTTACTAATTTAGATTGTTTCAAGAAACGAATTTTTCTATACACTCTTGTTTTTGAACATTGTAACTCTTGATGAATCTCATGTATTGTTTTTGGATGATTGATAGTTGAGATGAGAATTTTCCTACAACATGAATCAGATAATGCAAATAATAGATTTTCTTTAAATTCTATTGGCAAAGTTAAATTCGAATGTGCTAACATTTAGTAAAATTCCTCTCTAAAACATGATGACAGCAAGGACATTTTGAATATCTTGAAATCAAAGATTTGTTACATATTATACAAAATTTCATAAGCGTTTCATTTTGTAGCCTTCTGTCAGGTGCTTTTGCATCATAATAGTTGCAAATATTTCTACATGAATCAGACAACTTGAACCCCCCTCCTTTTTGGATTTACCCTTGATTTTGTGCGTAATTTCAATGTACAACAAGGACAACGTAATGAAGTAATTTTCATAAACACATCACAAAAACTACATCTCTTATAGCCATTCTCATACTTGTGATTATTTCCAAAAGATTTTGAATCCAATCTACTGCATAACCCTTTACATGATGCACCCATAATTATTCTCCTTTATCTTAAATTGAGAACTACAATTATTACAATAGAGTTTATTTCTATCAATTAATACGACTTTACTTCCACATTCAATACATATTCTAATAGAATCATTAACAATTTTCTTCTTCTTTTTAAATTCATCTTGAGATTTTGATGACAATTTAGAATGTTTTTCAAAAATATTGGAATGGATGTTAAAATTCATCTTAAAATCACTCCAAGATGGATCGTAACATCCAAGCAGTCTTTTCATGTTTCTCTAACATACTAGTAAGAAAATCTTCAGTCCCAACATCATTGTGTTGTTCACATGACTTGATATCTTTTCGAATGTTTTGAATTATTGTTTCATGATCTGCTACTAAATTTCCAACCATAGATTTAGAATCTGGATATGTTCCAGGATGTTCTTCTAATCTTGTATGTTGTAAAAATTCAGTAATTGTAGCTACTGCTTTGCCCCCAAGTGCACGAATTCTTTCTGCTATTTCATCAATGTCTTCTGCTGTTTGGTCATATTGTCCTTCAAAGAATTTGTGAAGATCATTAAAGTTAGGACCTACAACATTCCAATGATAATTTCGTGTTTTTGTATATAGAACATATTCATCAGCTAGTGCTTTAGTAAGAATGTCAATTACTGCTTCACTATCTTGCTCAGATATGCCTATTTGGGCATTATTTTTTTGGATTGTTTGTGTACTCATTGTTATTGTTAGGAATGATTCCTATTTAATTGTTATTATTAATTAGGAATAATTCCTAATAAACAATAATTATAAATATGAAATATGTGCATAAAACACATGCAACAGTTAGAAGATCTTGTGTCAACTTTACGTGAAGAGGGATTCAGAATTACTCCTCAGAGAATTGCTATTGTGGATTATCTACTAAATACAGAAGATCACCCTAGTGCAGAACATATTCACAAGACAATAAAAAAACGATATCCGATGATCAGTCTATCGACTGTTTACAAAACACTTGATCTTCTAAAAGAAAAAAAACTAGTTAATGAGATTGAAGTTGAAGGAGAGGCAAGATTTGATGCACATACTGATGAACATATCAACCTAGTCTGCATGAATTGTGGAAAGATAGAAGACATCGATGAAGAATCCTTGAAAATCATTCAAAGCAAAGCAGCTAAAAAATCAAAATATCTAATTGTCAAGAGTAGTTTTGAATTTTTTGGATATTGTAGTAATTGTAAATCTAAATTCACTTAGGATTTGAATTAATGGCTGATTTTAAAATTCTGGCAAAAGATTCAGAACTTAGAAAAGCAATTCTCAAAGCACTTTCTGATGAGTATTCTAGATCTATAATGAATTTCACCATAGAGCAACCAAAATCTGTAGTAGATATAGTCAAAGGTTGTGACATTCCAATGACTACTGCGTATAGACGGGTTAATGATTTAGAAGAAAATAAAATTCTCAAAGTTACTGGTTCTGTCGTTACTGATGATGGCAAAAAATATTTTCTTTATCAAAATCGATTAAAATCAATCTATGTTACATTTGGTTTGGAATCTTTGGATGTTCAAATTATAGATAATGAAGGTATGGGCACTAGTGCTTATTGGTAAGATTCTTCAAATTTTTTAATACATACGATTTCCACACTTGAAAACCGTTAATGGAAAATATCTTTTGTTTCATATACTAATTTGACTATCAATTTTTCAATGAAAAGAAACATGCTAATGGCATTGGCTCTTCTAGCAGTAACATTATCTGTAGTGACAGTATCTATTACCGATTTCCAATCTGCAGAAGCAGCAAAAGCCTCAGGCACACATACACAAAAGTATGGTTCAGACACAAAACACAAAGTTTGTGGTGACCAATTATGTGCAAATATTTCAGAACAACAAAATTCTATTTCAGTTCCTATCTCTGAACTAAATTCATTATTAGACAAAATGGATTCAGTTCATGAAGATCATCAAAATCAAATGATTCAGAAATTCCAATCATTGTCATTTGAGGAACAAACTGAAATGATTGCAAAAATGAATGAAAAAATCATCAAAATGGAATCTATGGATATGTCAAAACACATGTCAGAAATGGATAGTATGATGAAAAAAGATGGCAAACATCATGATAAAATGATGAAAACACAATCAGAGCCACTTTACAATGAAGTACTAAATCCTAGACAGGTTGACTATCCAAACACTTTAGGATTCAGTGATCTTCACATTCATGCAATTAGACATCTTGATGTAAATCAATCTCATGGTCCTGCTGATCATCTATTGCAAACAATAGTTCATCATCATTGCAAAGTGTATGATGACAATACTGCAACATGCTTGCTCTTCCCAAAAGGCATGACTGATCAAGACAAACCATATGGTATTGAATACGTTATCACAACTGAACAGTATCAAGAATTACCTGAAGAAGAAAAAGCATATTGGCACTATCACAAAACAGAGTTTCCAAGAGCACTAGCAACTTTCCCTGAACTCACTAATGAGGAATTGGCTTTAGTCCAACCCGTATTAGATGAGACCTATGGAAAAGTAGTCTATTTTTGGAACGTGGGTGATACATATCCAATGGGTGAACCATACATCCTAGTTGTTCAGGAGATTCCTGATCAATGACTTTTTTTTATTTTTATTGTGGAGAATGTAGTTAAATGACTGCTAAAAAATTTGAAATAAAACACATTAAAGAAAATAATACAACTTACAAAGATCATTGGTGGAGAGCCATGTCAATGAGTGTTGCATTATTCATTCATGCTTGGATACCTTCTTTACTTCCAACTTATGCTTCTGAGAAAATGAATCAGAATCACAACTGATTACGATTATTTAATGTCTAAAATTTCTATTAAATGTATTTTTTAAGTAATCTGTTATGCCCAACAGGTATTGAATATCAAGATCATCCTTAAGTTCCAAAATACAGTTCCAATATCACTATGGCAATTATTCATGGAATGGCAGATAGTGAAACAAACCTTCTAAAGAAATTACCTGGAGAGGTTGAAAATATCGACGATATCAATCGAGTCAAAAAAGAATTTGAAGAAAAACTAGCAAAAGGAAAATCGGGATTTTTTGGAGGAATCAAAAAATGGAATTACAAAAGACAGATTAACAAATTTGAAAACAACAAAAACAATCCACTTCATGCAGGTGCAAAAGGAGAAAACAAAGTCATCGACGAACTCTCAAAGCTTGATGACAGTTATCATGTTTTAGCTGGTATAGATGTACAATTAGCAAGATGGGTCACATACAATGGAAAAAAGAACCTAAGATCAGCTCAAATAGACATCATTGTAGTTTGCCCAAAAGGGGTTTTTGCAATTGAAGTAAAAAATTGGAGTGACAATTATGCCAAAAATAATCAAAAAGGCCTAAACCCATATGAGCAAACAGAAAGAGCAGGTCGGGTTCTATGGATTTTACTTCAAGATATAATCAAAGGAACTAGGGTCACAAACGTTCTACTTTCAATTCAAGGAAATATGTCATATAATCAAAATTATCGTTCCGTCTTTGTTTCAAGCTTGGATAGAATCAATCAATTTCTAGAAAATCGACAGGATTCATTGACTGAAAAAGAGGTGAACAAGATTGTTAAGAATTTACAGCGTACTTTCATTTGGTAATTAATCCACTAGATTGAAGATGCATGTTCTTTTCTAGGACACCACTAGATACCACGTACCAATAGCAATTACTGCATATACAAGAATTCCAAATATTCCATGTTTTTGAAAAATTTTGATTATTGCGATGATTGGAAGTATGGTTAACACCAACAACATTACAGGGATAATCCATGCCGTTTGTTCTATCATTAAGGGTTCTAAATTAGGCATAATCATCTTCAAAATCCCTGCAGGTGTGATGTCAATATTGAATCTCATCAATATTCCAAGTGAGAGTCCCTGAACTACTGCGGTTGGAATCAATCCTGCGGATTTACTCATGAAATTAGTGGTATTTTGTGCCTAATGAATAAGACGTTGGAATTAATTATTCATAATTAAAATCTACAAAATAGTAATAACACTCTAGTAATTTCATACTCCTATGGGTTTTAAGAAATTTCTTGGCAAAGTAGCAGACAAAATTGAAGATAAGGCAGGAGACATCAAAGAAGCCCGAGAAGAAAGACGAGAAGCAAAGAGAGAGGAAGAAGCAAAGCAAGAAGAATTCGAAAATAAAGTTGATGATCTTTTAGATAAATTTGAGATTCCAGATATGGATAAATTTTTGATGAGATTTCTTAACAATAAACCAGAACCTGAAGAGGAAGAAGATGAGGATACTGGAAGAATAAGAAAGGTTAGACCTAGTAGAAAGGACTATCTTGATTTTGTGTGGGAACATCTAAATGAAAATGAAATTAACTATAACCAACTCAAAGATTTTGCACTAAAAGAAAAAATCACAACACCTAGTTTCTTTGGAGATGAATCAGATATAGAATATGAAAAATCAGATTTTCAAATGATTGTAAATGCAATTAAAGCAGACTTTGAACCTGAAGCAATTACTGATGAAGAGCATTTAGAAGCACAACTAATGGTGTTCCTCAAAGCAAAGTTTTCTGAGCGAAAAATTAGACGCCAAATCACAATACAAGGAAATGATAGACTAGACGTACTAGTTGATGACAAGTATGCATTTGAGTTAAAAGTTCCAAAAGCAAGAGCTGACTTGAGAAATCTAGGTGCACAAATTTCAGAATATCAGGAGAAGTATCCAAACATTTGTGCGGTAATCTATGACCTTGATGATTTGAATCTCTCTCAAGATATCATTGATTATGTTGACAAGTACAAACGAGATTATGGTATTTCCAGCGTTATCCTAGGCGGAAGAAGAAGAGGATGATTCTGGGCAATAATGAGGTTTAGAAAATAATGGGGTTATTTGGTAAGAAAAAAGATCCACCAAAGAAAAGAGTAGTTCGCAGTATTCCCTATGTTTTAGATGATGGCATGAAATGGATTTACTGTTCTGGGTGTAGACAGTTTGTTGTAGGAAAACACATCAAACATTATAGAAAAAGAATTAGAGTAATTGGAGGAAATGATGATTATGAAACAACTGACATTTACAGAAAAGGTAGACATAAGACAAAGCGAGGACTCCGTTGCAAAGATTCAAACAGAAACGATAAACAAGTTGATCAGACAGATAATAACCACACATAGGAAAATTCTTAAAAAATCAGAAATTCTTAAAGTATGAAACCTTATTTATCGTATGACGTTGAAATAATTGATTGTCAGAATATCCAACAGATGAGTTCATTCCAGCTAAAATCATAGAGCAAAAAAGTACCAGAGCAAAACCTCGAGGGGGATTTGGAGCACCAGAATATGAAGAATTTGATTTTGATGATGAAAAATTAAGAAATAGAGAATCCCAAGGAATGGAAAAACAGATAATTGAAACAGCAAAATCATTAGAAAAAAAGACATTAAAAAAAGACAATGAGGTATTCTATTCTATTTACACTAAAGCAAAGTTATCAGAAGTAGATTTACTCAGTATCCTAAAAGGAATGAAAGCAGAAGTAGTTGCATATTTGGATCCTAAACAAAATGGAGTTCTAGTTTCAGGATTAAGTGAAAAAATCACTAGATTTCTAGATTCAAATGAGAAAGTACCCAAATATTTGTCAGAAAAAGTTAGAGTAATCAAACCACTTACAGATGATGAACAAATTGAAGATAATTTTGATAAAAATGAAAATATTCAAATGGCAATTTTTTCAATAATTCCAAATCTTTCAAAAGAGAAAATTGAAGGATATACTAATACGTTAATGGACTATCTTACCCAACATTCATGTCCAATCTATAGTCAAGAATTAAAAAAATATGGATTTATTTTATCAGATGTAACATTAGATTTTGTCAAAGATATTGTAAATAAAGCAACATTCATCTATAAAACGTCTAAAATTCCAGATTCAGTAGCATATGAGATTAGAGAAGCAGGAAAAAAATCAGCAATCATAGATACAGCAATAGATCCAGAAAATCGCGAAGAGGCGGTCAAAAATCAAAACTTACCAACGGTAGTGATGATGGATACAGGAGTAAACACAATACCTCAACTTGATTCAATTATAAAAATTCGAGATTCCTATATGTTTCAGAATCATGATGACGAATATGGTACAAATGGACATGGTACGCCAATTGCAAATCTAATAGCATATGGAGAAGAAGGAATAAGCCCTGTAGCAAATATAATTTCTTATAAAATACACACAGATTATGAGCGAAGACATACCTATGGTGGATGGATGCGTGCAATTGAGAAATACAGTTCACAATCAAGATTATTTGTTACATCTGTAGGCATACCATTTCTATTAAGTAATCAAGTCGTAGAGCTTGAAAAAATAGTACAAGCAAAAAATATTTGTTTTATTTGTAGTGCAGGCAATATTGAAGATGAAGATATTGCAGAATGTATGAAAGCAGCTTCACCATATCCTAATTATATTGATTTTTTTCCAGTTATTCCGCCTGCAAATGGTGTTAACTTAGTATCAGTAGGCGGATTCGCCAAAAAAATACATCCAACTTTAAAATCAATTGCAAAACAAAATCAGATTTCACCACATTCAAGATGTGGAAATGGAGGATTTGATTTACACGGATGTAAAAAACCAGAAGTAATAGAACATGGAGGAAATAGAAACGTAGATGATTCATTAAACTTCAACAGTGATGAAGTAGGAGTATCTACGATAAACAACAAGGGAGAAAAAATCAATTCGTTATCGGGAACAAGTTTTGCATCACCATTATTTGTACGAAGATTGGCAGAAATTGAAGAAAGATACAAAGATAAAATTAAAAATTCAGAAACACTTCTTGCATTAACCTATGTAACATGTGTGAATGAATTTGAAAAATGTGGAGGATATGGAGTTCCAACTACAAAAATTGGATGCAATTATGATGATGCAATGTATTATGGAGAAAACTCACTTAGATTTAATTCGGTAAACGATAACACAATAACTATTCCTTATAACGACATAGTTGTGTATGTTCCTCCAGATGTGTATGAGATTAAAATTTGCATTATTCATTCGGATGATTTTAAAAAATCAGTAAGGCCAACATTACACACGTATCTCGATGTTAAAACTTCAAAATTAGGAAATCAAGGATTTATTCAACCCGATCAAACAATCCATACAGACGAAAAAACAAATACAAAGATTATGACATTTAGATTTGATTCAAAAAGTATGGAGTCATTTTGGACATTTAGAATACAACCAAAACCAGCATATGACATTATGGCAACAGACCGTAGAGATATAACAGTCAGGTACGGATGTGCAATCATGCTTAATGCAAAACTAGACAAAAAGTCAAAAATATCTCTCACTACAGAAATTAATAAAAAAAGAAAAAGGTATTCTACATGATTCAGTCAAATAACATTTTGAAATCTAGTAAATTAGAAGGAAAGTTTGAAGCACCAATAATTAAAAAGTTAGTCACACATTTTGAAAATTTAGGATATGATGCATTGCCACATGCACGATTCAATGTTTCATGGGGAAATATACTGTCAGACATTGATGTGTTAATAGTAAAAGACAATATTGTAGGATTAATTGAAGTAAAATCATCCCATGATAATCTTAAACGTGCCAGGAAACAAATTGATAACATTAAAGATTATGTAGATTTTGTATATGTAGCAACAGATTACATTCCAAGAAAATTCCCATTTAGAAAAATTGGATGGTTATTTGTAGATGATAATGTTTTTGAAATGAAAAAACCATATTTTTTTACATCACAGCCAAAATATCTATCAGTAGACTGGATTCCAAAAAAATGTCTGCACAGAGTATGTAGTCATAAAGAACTTTCATGTTCTTCAAACTCCACCAAACAAGTGTTAGTGGATAAAATTATGGAAGAATCAAACCCCAATCTAAAAGAAGAATTAAAAGAAATTGTTACTTGTGGTTTGAACTGTGAAACAAATTGCCCAATATGGGAATTTCAAAAATAGAACAGAATGACTGAAATTTAGGCATAAAATTTCCATTAAAGGTATTTTTTTAAATAATCTGTTGTCTACTAAAGAAATTCAAACCAGAAATTCCTAATCTAGAATTGTTTTTCTAAATTACGAGAACTATGACTGGTTAATGGGATTTTGTTGTTTTATACTACGATGATAACAATTAACTAGCGCTAATTATTGCAAATAATCATGCCATTAAGAAAAAAAGGTAAACATCAGAGACATGCAGATCAAAGGGCTGCTACTAAGAAAAAAAAGAAAGCCGGCAAACCTCGTTCCTGATCTAATCAACCTTTTTACATTCAGAA
>Ga0209992_10002786_pt1 | contig 15487 bp, 14 predicted proteins | sample 2SBtaG_2_FD_182564 | JGI IMG/M metagenome (GOLD analysis project Ga0209992, IMG submission 182564) | Deep subsurface microbial communities from Kolumbo volcano to uncover new lineages of life (NeLLi) - 2SBTROV12_ACTIVE470 metaG (SPAdes)... | ecosystem: Environmental > Aquatic > Marine >... | reverse complement strand
ATATTCTGAAGATTCTTAGCGCCCATTTTTTGCACGCTAGATTTTCTTATAACAAACTCTCCGGGAGTAAGCATTGCGGGCACAGTATCTCTACTGCCGGTTCCGGGAACCATACCACCGGACGCAAACTTAGGAACTGCAGCTCCAGCTCCAGCTTTAGCGCCAGCTAAGAACCCTCCCATCCCCTTCGCTATTTTGAATGCGCCAAAAGCGGCAAGCAAAGGAAGAACACTTTTAAGAGCGTCAGCTATGTTTAAGACGGCTGAAGCCAGAGACATCGCAGCCTCAACAGCAATTTTAAACCCGGTACTTTCCGTAACGGATCTAACTGTCGCTAGCCACTGCTCTCTTAGTTTTTGCAATTGAACGGCTAACGACTGCTGCGCTGTTTCAGCATCTTGAGTTAAAGAGTTAGCGCCACCTAATGCTGTGTTATAAGCCTCTTGAGCTACACCAAATTGATTCAAGAGCGGAATAACTTTACCAATTTGCCTAAAACCACCAAGCTCTTCAGCGATTCTAACAAATCTTAAGTCACCAGCCTCTAAATTTCCTAAAGCTTCGCTCAATCTTTTTATAGCCTCGAACGGGCCAACGAACTTACCTTCTAGGTCTGTTAAAGAAACACCTAAACCTTCTAGGAATTTAATTGTTCTAGGTCTTTGAATACGAGTGAAGATTGTTCTAAGACCTGTTGCGATTGACTCGGCAGATTCACGAGTTGTGGCACGAACAGAGGTAAAGAGAGCTATAAGTTCATTTAGATCACCACCGGCAGCCTTAAAGACACCACCAGTACGGCGAATAACAGAGATCAAGTCACCCGCTTCAACAGCAAACTGACCTGCAACAGCATTGATAGCACCAAGTTGCCCCTCAAGGGCGGCAGCTCCTTTGCCAAACTGATTAAATATAGCAATAGCGCCTTCAGCGGTTTTTGCCATATCTTCAAACGTAGGAGCCAAGCTAGATTTTGCAAGAGCGTCAAGAGCTACTTTTGTTTCCCTAGCGGAGAAGCCTGCTTGAGATAGAGCTCTACTGACATTAAGCAATTCAGAAGAAGATACGCCAAGATTAGTAGAGAGCTTTTTTATCTCATTCGTTAAACCAGACAGCTGAGCAACAGTTTTGCCAGTCACTTGAGCAACTTTAATAAGTTCACGCTCAAATTTGATGGCTTCATCCAAAGCGCCACCTATACCCTGAGTGAATAAACTCACGGCTCTCGTGGCTACAGAAAACGCAGCAAATCTCTTCAGCGACGTAGTAAAGGTTTTTCCAAGCTTAAAGGCGGCTGAATCTGCCTGCTGTACAGCCTTTGTGAAGTTCTGTACTTGGCGGGTAGTTTGAGCCGCACCTTTAGCTTGAATATTTACGCTTACATTCGATAGCTGATTTTGGATTTGTTTTGCTACTTGCGCAACGTTAGTTGGCGCTTGTAACTGTAGTTGTGCAGTCAGTACAAATTTTGACATATTAATCTTTCTTAGCGACTACACTATCTTCTTTAACTTTCCGTATTGTCTTCTGCTTTTTCTTTTTCAGTTTCTTCAGGTTCTTCTACAGTTGAAGATTCCTCCTGCTCATTGTCAGGACAAGACAGTTTAACAGCTCTTCCATTTTCGTGTGTATAAGTCAATTGAGGTATATAATTACCCTCTTCGTCAAGCGGGTTACCATTGACATCTACTCTGCCACCGTCTTCGTCTATATACTGGCCAAGATCATTAATTCTATTACCCTTTGAATCTACCTTATTGCCATCTTTGTCAACTAAAGATAAATCTTCATCAACAAGATTTGCCCTAATAAGGAATTGATTTTCAGGCAATTTCTCTTCGTAGTTCTTGTCCAAGGCATACATTAACTCTGCCAAAGTGGCAGCTGCAGTAAAAGCTACAGGATCTTCACTCTTGTTATTGTATTCTTCAAGAGAATTATACACATTTTTCCCGTCTTCGTAGAATGTACAATTGGCTACTAAATAGTCAAACTTAGCATTATCTGACAGCGATTCTGCAGTATTTCCCTCTAGCTCTATCTTTTCTGCCAACAGGTTTCTTAGCTCAACCCTCTTGATTCTCATCTCAAAAGCAATTTCTTTGGCTCTGCTGACTTTCATCTTTGAACCTTTTTTGCCAAGATACAGTTCTTTTTCTAAATCCTGCAGGGTTTGAACTATATCTTCCTGCTCTTTTTCTTTTGCTTTGTCCCACATCCCATTGGCTTTCATGATAACATTAAGTTCTTTTTTGGTCATGATTCCATCTCTAAGGCAGTCAGTCCACACCTTAGCGGCGATGCGTTGAGCGTCAGTATTTACTCTATTCGTTGGCTTTCTAACAACAATAGTTTGCTTAGTGCCATCTTCCAAAGTTACTTCTACAGTTCTTTCTCGTTCTTTTGCCATCTTTAATCCTCCTTAGCTGTCTTTTTTAATGACAGGCATTTTAATAGTATATTTAAGCCACTTGACATCATACTGCGACAATTCAGCATCAACATTTCTGGCCTGAGTATTACCCTTATCCAATATTTCCGATCTAATCTTTTGGTATAGATCTTTCATATAAACTTGATCTTCTGTTAGAGATTCGTTATCTCTGTGACTCCATAGAAAACCTAAATGTTCTTCTATGCTACTTAGAGCCCCAATCATGGTCGTCTCTATTTTCTTTTTAAGGATCTTTGAAAGTCTATCTTTTGAGTCAACCTTGTACTGATCCTGCCTTTGTTGTTTGTAGTCAGATTTTTCGTTTAAAGTATCAAAATGATCCTCCATATCTCATTCTCCTATTTCCTAAATTTATTCTTATACATCTGACCCTGTTGAGCCCTGATGCCTATCTTTTCGTCAAAGAATTCGCCTTGCTGTGCGGTGCCTCTTGCTTCTACCAAAGCTTCCCTTTGTTTCTTAAACATGGCTGCCGTGGTGTCATTCATCTTCTCTATCTTCTCTTTACGCTTGTCGTTGTCAGCCATCATATAAACTTCATGTGAGTCTCTGATCTTATTGTTTGTAAGTTCTCCACTCATTTCCGCCTCTAGTTTTTCTTGCTCTCGTTTTTCTCTCTGTATTATAAACCAACCATCTAATACATCATCATCTTTTATAACTTCTTCTGAAGGACATTCTAGATGTTCTTGTATGTTGTCATACATAGTTGACCACACTAAAATGCTCTTTTGGTCTTGCGAAAGTTCTCTATCTTTATTATTAAATAGAAGATTCTCAGCCTTGCCATAGACAGACCAAGTTGATCTCCAAGGTTCTTCTCTGGCTATTTCCCTCAATTGTTTTTCAGACAACGTAGAAGATTGATACTGCATAGATACAAAGTCTACAGACATGTCGGAAAAATCATACGGATTACCATCTTCATCCGTACAACATTTTTCTATAATGAATTTATACTTAGCAGATATAGCTATGCCTTCACATGTATTCTGAGAGTATTCCGACTTTTTGTTAGCTATCTTAGCGTAACCTTTTTCAGCCGCCCTAATGTAACGCCTGATAGTCTCTCTCATTCTATCATTATCTCTGTTTATGTAAATTTCTTTCCTTAGTGTTTTTATATCCTCCTCTATGCCTTTCATTGCCTCTTCTTCTTCCTCAGACCAAAGCCCGTGATCTATCATCCACTCGTTCATCTCCTCTTCGCACATCAAACCTTCATCTTCTGCTTGATTGTAGGCCTTGATAGAGAGCCTGTTAGCCTCTAAGTTTTGAAGCATGTTTGGAGTGTGTACATATACAGTATGCGAACTATTTGATATGGGAGTTATTCCACTTCTTATCCTAGCAACAAAAAACTCCCGCTCATGCTGTTTCATACCGAGACCTCATGACGGGAGTATTGTACATAAAATTGTTTCCTTCCTAAGCTGCGCCAGACACTCGCTGTCCTAAATAGCTATCGCAAAAGGCGCCGCAGTTCCAAAATTGAATTCCAAACTTAGCCGTTCATTAAGCGGTGTGGAGAATACCACTCTGGCTTGGTGAGTAGTTCAAAGTACCACCCTTCGAGGCTAAAGCTGGGTCACCACTGTGAAGAACAGTCAACTCGTTAAAGTTGGTGTAACTGTAACTAATAGTAGCGTTACCACCAGTAGCGTCACCACCACCATAACTTATAGATGAAAGTCTGTTATTAAATCCACAGTCGAATACGTAACCACCTTTAAGTCTAAGAACAATACCTTCTTCTGCAGTGTTGTCACCAGATGAATTTGTTTGGAACAAGTCTGGATCACCAAACTCATAGGCTCCAATAAAGTCACCAGAAACAGCCATAGCTTCGATTTCTGTTGTCACTTCAATCGGGAAGTTAGCTGGTCTGTGGTAAGGAGCTTTACGGCCAAGTTCCAAAATGTCTTCACGACCAAAGTCGGTACTAACAGAGAAGTTCTGCAAGTGAACAAGTGGAACTTTGTTAGTGTTATCCCAAACGTTACCAGTACTGGAGTAACTTTGACTCGTCCCAGCATTGATAACACCGTGAAGGTTACCAAGCAAACTCAAAGGCATAATTGAGCGATCAAGCCTAACATTTTCACGTCGTTGAACACCACCAGATCCACCTGCGAGCGCCAGTGGTGAGTCTGTCGTTCCGCCGGCATTGTTAGCACCAAAAGCCTGACCAGTGATACTTGTGTCATCGCTGTCAAAAGTCTTAAGGTCACTAGCTGGAGTAGAGTTGGCAAATGTGATCCACTCTTTATGGTTTCCAACCATAGTTATAGATTCGCTTGCGTTTCCATCAACAGGAACAGTATAGCTGATACTATTAACATACATACCAGACATATAAACCGTAGTTGACGGCTTTGTTTGGTTGTCATTGATAGAGTCTTGGCCATCGCTGTAGATACCAAGTGCAACGTCTGCTCTAGGTTTACTTCTACCAACAAGACCTGCGGACTCAGCTTTTTGAGAAGCTAAATGGTAAAGCAGCGGATAACCATCAAGCAACTTTTCCATTGTAACTTCAACATCTGGAAGACCTTCGATGTTTTCGTAAATTTGAATCTGACCAAGCTCAAAAGCCTGTTCTAGATTAAAGTTTGTTGTAATACCTACGCTTTGCACACCGTGAGCAACCTTGTATTGGGCGTTTAAGCCCGCCATTGGCTTCAGGGCTACGGCTTGGCAAGCATAGAAAATTCTATTATTAGCGGCCATTTCTTTTCTCTCCTAAGTAGAAAGTATTGTCTAATTTATTATACACAAAATTATATATTTAAGTTGATTACTTCAGTGGTTATCTTAACGATTCCACCGTACATATTGCTATTTATCATGTCCATCCCCTGAACAGAGGGATTTAAAAACCTTACATGTGATCCCCTGTGCTTTTTAACAAGATCAGGGAATGCTAAGGCTCCAGAAACTGGAGTTCCTCTATAATCAATAGGGAAATCGCCACTTCTTGCAACTACATTGCTGTCATAAGTGCCAATTTTTTTATCCGATTGGAATGAGACTATATCTACTAATTCGTTTCTAGTCATCTCATTTTCAGCAATACAATGGAATAATACATCTGTATAAACCCACTGACCGCCGCCAAGCGCATATCCCTGAAATGATCTTCTTGGAACAATCTCTATTGCTATAGCTGGTAGCTGCAGCCTAGTTTCTGGCGGAGTGTCCCACTCTCCTTTTCCTGCCTGAAGAAAACTAGAGTTCAGATCAAGTGATCTGTACTGTACTTCTCTCAGCCAAGGGATGCTGTTGGCATACACCACATTTATCCACTTATAGCTAAACTCAGCCTGAACTTTACTACCCGTTGGTATTGCCGTGTCAAAAACTACTTGACCGTTAAAATAGTCAACGTGGTGAGCATAGGCTCCCGCTGTGTCGCTTGGATAAAAGGTGTCGTCAACATAAACACCAGATATGCCCGGTTTAGCGTTGTCCGTTCCCACAATGGGAGACGTACTATAATTGACCCCACTTTGCCAAACCCAGTTTCCTCTAAAACCTTCCCAAACTTGTCCTGCTGTGTAGTTAGGATCTGAAGACAGGCGAAGCCTGCTGTAGTCGTCTCCTCCCGGAGACGTTTCACCTAAGTCCACATTAAAATAGTTTCCTTTGTTAAGCAAAGCCCAATCAAAGAACTCTATTATATTGTCTTGTATATGATTATTAAGATTATAATCTGTTACTCTATTAAAGCCTTTTAAGTCAAACTCTCCCATTTTTAACCTATGCTCCTAATAGCTTACCAAATAAATCTTGTATCTCTTTTTCTCTTCCTGAAAAAGCTCTTGTAATAAAGTTGTCTGTTTCAGTTCCCGCAAACTGTGGAGGTATTCTCCAAGCTGTGCCTCCTATCATGACTCCGCCCCTACTTCTTCCGGCTCCAGCTGTAGGTTTATATTCATATCCAATAATAATTGGCTTGACACCTTCTTTAAGTAGCCAAGATAACCATTTCAACGTGTCTCCATTTTCAGTATTAACCATTCCCTGCGGTAGTGCCAGCAAATTTACAAAGTCTGCTGGTTGAAAGTTTATATCTAATCTTCCGTTTAGTTTACTGTCAAATCTTCTTATGTTCACAGTTGTAGAGTTGACAATCGCCATAACTATCGCGTCTACAATGCCGGATTCTTCTCCAGCTCTAATTCCAACTTGAGCAGCTAGAGAACCTATGCCACCAGCTTTGAGGCTGGCAATTTCAGGCTGCTCTAGTATACACCTTTTTACAAAGTCATTTACTCTAGTATTGAATCTAGTTTTGTTTGCGGTAAGTAGTGTGTTTAGCTCCTTTGATAAAAGAGCATTAATTCTTTGTTCTATTACTTTAGCGCTATCCAAGAGCTTTATGCTAATTGACATTAAGCACGCTCCCAAAAACAAGCGACGTATCTATTTTGTTTAAGACCCATAGGGTAATATTCGCCCGTTCTCTTAAATCTTATTTCGCCGTAATCCTCTATATCTTTATGAACTATTAGCTCTTTTGCCCTAAGTATCTTAGGAAGATCTGTCATATATGATATAGTTTGGATTGAGCTATCTGGAACAACAATGTCGTTGGAAACTTTAATCCAAGCTCTACTGTCCCAATATACTTTTAATTTAATGTCCTCCGTCTTTTCGACCTCTTTTAACACCACCTCTTCTCTACGGTAGGCAGGGTTTCCCCCACCTCTCCTGTGCGCATTAATTGAATTATGCGTAGGAAAGTTATCATATGAAGTGGATATTTCCTCTACAGTCTCGATATAAACTAGTTTGCAAGTAACGCCAAATATTGTAAATGTGGAATCAATTACATCATAGTATTTATCAAAAACACTCTGAGGCACATTAATAGGCATTGCTTACTCCTAGCTAGCTGAGTCACCTGTATAGTATCTTGGGTCATCAAATCTATCACCGTACCTAGTGTACAAAGTGCCGGAGCTGACGAAGGAATTAAGTTCTGGATTTAGGACTTCAATACGCCCTGTTTTGGTTACGAATGTGATAGCGCCACCATTGCTGTAGGCGGTATCCGCATAAGAACCAGATGTTGCTACATCCCAACTCATTTTTACTCTCCAAAAAAAGTTTAGTTATTTAATAATTTCCAAATGTTTTCATAGCGTGTCTGCTAGAAGTTAAGTGGCAAGTTAGTCTGGCCGTGATGCTGTGTTTTGCACCAGCGAACACCGTCAGAATAAACAAATACGTGCTTATTAGTATTTCCAGATTTGTACATGGCTACCATTCCCGGATAATCGGACGCGGTAATCGCTTGAAGTTCAGCTCTACCGGGGAATATTGGTATCCTCAAAAATCCGTCTTTATTGATGACCTGATTGGTGGTCTGGGTGGGGTTGTCATTGTAGTTTGCTGATACAGTTTCCACAGACATCAAAGGTTGGCCTTGAGAAGCTGCTCTAGCTATGAAGAAAGTCGTTGTGGCGGTGTCGGCAGCTAGTAGCTCAAGAGTACCTTGAGGCTGAACTGTTCCAGCTGTAATATCACCAATCTTGACTCTTTTCTTATACGAGCCGGTTGTATTCCAGTCGCCAGTTATGAGGTTGGCTATATTAAGGTTATAGCTATGATTGGTGCTGGAACTACCGTTAGCATTAACAAGGTCTTTGTGCGACTCAGAGACGCCATGACCATAAGCGGCCACAGTTCTAGGATCTGGAAAACCACCAATAGTTATATTATAGCTACCGTGGTAGGAGTAATCCGTATCAATATCACTACCTGCCAAATGCCCTATGAAAACATTGTACCTCTGAGGTTGGCGAGAAGTCGTGCTAACGTCACGATAATGACCAGCTCTTCTACCAATACAAGTGTTGCCAAGCATTCGCTTGTCGCTAAAGCTGGAACTTTCGTAACTGAGGTATCTATTGCCGCCCGCCGCAGATCCAATGGCTACGTTGCTGTCGTTGAGCTGATGAGCATAATTTTCACCAGCTTTGTATCCAATTAACACATTTCTTCGATGAGTTGCACGCCTAGTGGCATCAGTTGTAACATTTACCTGATAGCCAGCGTATTCTCCTATGGATATAGATCCGTAACCGTAAGCGGTAGTGTAATCTTCGAAACCGTAGCTGGCGGCATCTGAGCCCCAAACTTGGCTCGTGCCACCAATAATATGAGCTGAGTTAGTAACCCAATCAGTGCTCGTCCATGATTGTGAACGTCCACCAATTGCAATATTAGACGCAGATGAGAAGAGCGGTGAAGGTATCTTATGATAATAATCTTTATTCAGGTTAGCAGTAATCGTAACCGCATCGTATATATCTATACCAGATCCACTGTGTACTTTAAGTAGTTGGCCAGACGCTCTTAGGTCTTCAATATGGAACTGTCCAGACGCCGCAGCGACATCGTGAACGAACGCCGTGGTAGCTACTTGTGTGTCATCAGTAGTAGCAGGCGTAACAGTTGGAGCAGATACTGTTCCAGTAAAGGTCGGACTAGCTAACGGTGCTTTAGCTGCTAAAGAGTTAGTTATTGTTGTTGAGAAGGTTGCGTCGTCCCCAATGGCAGCAGCCAGTTCGTTAAGAGTATCTAGCGCTGCTGGCGCAGAATCGACAAGATTAGACACCTCAGTTCTAACAAAAGCGGTAGTAGCTAACTGAGTCGTATTAGTTGCCGCCGCCGCAGTTGGGCCAGCCGGTGTTCCAGTGAAGGTCGGACTATCTATGTTTGCCTTAAGTGCAATATTTGTAACATTGGTGTCAATAAGATCTTTCAGGATCTGACCAGAGGCTCTAACATCTTCATAGTGATCTTCGCCAGATGCTGACACAACATCGTGAACGAACGCCGTGGTAGCCAACTGTGTGCTATCAGTAGTAGCTGCCGCAGTTGGGCCAGCCGGTGTTCCAGTGAAGGTCGGGCCAGCTAGATCAGCCTTTAGATCTAATAGCCCATTAACACCAGACACTTTGTGTAGCTCTTCGCTGAAGAAACCAGAATTAGCGGCCATTAGTCCACCAACACCAGACACTTCATGCAGCTCTTCACTGAAGAAGCCAGAATTCGCTGCCATCAGCCCACCAACGCCAGACACCTCATGCAGCTCTTCACTGAAGAAGCCAGAATTGGCTGCCATCAGCCCACCAACGCCAGACACCTCATGCAGCTCTTCGCTAAAGAAGCCAGAGTGCGCGGGTAGATCTGAAGATATTTTTATATAGGCAGTGTCGCCGGCAGCGTCGTTGTAAGAAAGAACTGTTATACCAGAGGCTGTGTCTCCAACAAAGTGAATATCCGAAGTGGTTGAATCGGGATTCATATCCGAATTACTTCCAAACACACCGTCTGCTAGACTGGCTTGCGCTAAGGTTTGAGCTCTAAATGTTTCAAATAAGTTTTGGTCTGGATCACCAGCTGAGGAACCAGCGCCTATCTCATCATCTAGCTCACCGATGGTTAACTTTTTCCATTCAGATGCATCTACATCCCAAAGAAGTAACATATCTGAATTTACAAGGTCTGTATCAGTAATTGCATTAGTATTGGCGGGATCAGGCAGCCACCCATAGCTGTTATCAACACCACTAATCTCAGTGAGTTGATATTGAAGTGCTCCAGAATTGACCTCTATTGTACCGCCAACGCCACTGACTGGGTTCATTGCGTCATGGGTAAACTTAGTCGTAGCAATCTGCGTATCGCGAGTCGAGGCAGCTGCTGTTGGAGCATCTGGTGTTCCGGTAAATGTTGGGTCTGCCAAGTTAGCCTTTAGATCCAACAAGCCATTGACACCGGAGATCAAATGAAGTTCTCTACTAAAGAATCCAGAGTTAGCAATCCGATCAGCATCAAACACGCCAGAAAGAGCGTGCCCAGAAGCTGAAATTCTAGCGTCTAGAGTACCAGATGCCTGCTCTAAGTCTGCATTACTAGCGTCGCCGGTGTCTGCAGCATTGATTTCAGTAGAAAGCTCTGTTAAAGTAGCGGTTTTCCAAGACGAAGTATCGGCGTCAAATACCAACATCTTATCGGCGCCCACCATTGTAGAGGAGTTAATAGAACTCAACGTAGTTGCAGGATCTCCCTTGAACCAGTTAAAGGCGTTGTCACCACCACTCCAAGCAATCTTGACAGTATCGCCAACTCTTGTAGTAGTTATGTATGCATCGCCCGAGATATTAATGGCTGATGGCCCATCGGAAGATATTGTGGAACCTCCAGCTCCAGCATCGCTGTCACCCCTAAGAGAAAACAGGTTGCCACCACCACTCCAAGCAACGGTTACAGTGCCTGCACTATTTGTAGTAGTTAGGCCGTATCCGCCAGAAATATCAATAGTTTCGTTATGTTTTATTTGTGTTCTTACTTCATTGTCTGCAGTAACAAATATTCTGTTGTCACCACTAACAAGTAACTTATCAGACCCAGCTCCGCCGTTATTGGTTGCTATAAGCGCTATTGAGTTATCTTCACCAGAAGCCACTAGCATGACTTCTTCTTTAGTGGTTGGCGCAAGAGTTACCCTTGTAGAGGCGTCATGGTTTATTGTACGGAAGCTTGTGAAGGCGTTTTGGTTGGTTTCTCCAGCGCTTCCAAGATTGTCGATCTGATATTGTAGGGCTCCAGACATGGCATATCCAGAGTCTAATACGTATCCAGATACTGCATGTATTAGCCCTTTGCCGGTTACAGAATCCCACCCACCAGCAACACCAGATATCTTATGTATAAGACCGCCAACTCCAGAAACTTTGTATAATTCATTTTTAAATAACCCCGAGTTTCCAACACCCGAAGCGTAAGGCCATCTATTTAAGGCTGCAGTTGCGTTAGCGTCCACCTGTGTTTGCAAAACACCTGAGAGAGCACTTGGGTCAATATGTAACGTTGTTTTAGATCCAGTCTTAGTTATCCAAGTAGAAACGCCTGAAACTCCACTAACCACGATATTATCAGCTTGATGGACTTGCTGGTTGCTAGGCCCGTATGCAGCGTTGTCGTTACCAGATACACTAAATACATTACCAATGTCTATATTAAATCCATTTATATCAATGCCGCTACCGCCCTGATATGCACCACTAATAGCAGTTCCATTAGCAAAGATCATACCGCTAGCTTTAACACCAATCAAAATACCATTAGATGTGTGTGATTTCCAAGTATTTGACGTATTTTCCCACGTCCACTTTTTATCTCCTGTGTCAGTATTTCCATCTCCAGAAGAGCGAACTAGTAAACCTCCATCATTAATATATGAGTCCATCTGGTCATGCGTTGCATTGCCACTCATGGAAGCTAGCTCTAATTGTTTGTCCCAAATAGTTACATTAGTGCTATCTATGTATGTAGTAGTACCAGCAACATCTAAATTTCCAGAGACTTCTAGGTTTCCACCAACTATTAAGTTGCTAGATATTCTAGCCTCTCCGACTAAGTCAAGCTCAACTTGAGGATTTGAATGATTGATACCTAATTTGTTGGCATCGTCGTTCCAAACAAATCCTTTATCGTATGTAAGCACACCTGATTCATGGAAAAATGGAATACCACTCATGGCGTCAGGAGCGATGTTATAACCAGTCAGATAAAAATCAGAAAGGTCGGGTATATCTGTATGGTGGAGAACTCTAAATGCTGGATATCCATCTGGGCAACCGCCGCCGCAATCGTTTAGTGGGCCGGCAAAGATCTGAGCAGCAGCTTGCGTTTTTAACACAAGTGACTCATTTACCCAACCGCTAACGCCAATAATAGAACTGCTGCCAGTCGTTGCGTCAACCTGATTTTTCAAGAACGGATCTACTTGTCTAGTGCTGTGCTGACCACCTCCATCGTATCCACCTGAAAATATAATACCAGAAGTATTGAGAAATAATCCAGAAGCCTTGAGTATAGAGTAGTGAGCTGGGCCTCCGATGTCTATTGCATAGCCGGGAGTATGAGTATGTAGACCAAGGAAGTGATTGTCTTTATCCCAGTTTCCACTAGAGTCATAATTAAGGATATTAGTACCGGAAGCAACACCATCATTATCCCAGAACGCAATGCCGCTTCTTTGAGGTTGACTGAATCTTTCATCTACTCCGAACGCGGTAAATACAGAGAAAGGAGCTGGGTAAGTGACATAAACTTCTTTTGTGCCAGCGGGCCAGTCCACTTTTGTATTGCTACTACTACTTCTAAACGGATAACGCCTGATCTGCTCTGAGGAGTAAAATGGCGTAGTGCCTGTGGCTAGGTAGTGACCTGAACCAACTTCATATCTAGAGCCGTCAGTGATAGCATAAAAAACTAAGCCACTCTGAGGATAAAAATCTTGAAAACGACTAAAGCCCGGAGCTGCACCCTCAAGAACCATATTACTAGTTCCCGTTGTATAGCTAAGCTCTTTTACTCTGTCTGATAACTGGATTATATTATCATTTGGATCAGGATGCATTTCTCTACCCTTGTTATATTACTATCTAGTTAATTTTAGGAGCCGTCATAGGCTGGAGTTGGAATCTCTGTAGCTGGAGAGTCAAGAACTCCAGATCCTCTTCCAAATATAACCAAATCGCACTGATCTGATTCTACATATGTATTATCCTCTGCTAAAACATTAAAGGTTAGTTGGCGCGGGTCAGTAGATATATCATCACTTCCAGATCTTTTGGCGAGCCCAATAAAACCTTGCGAGAAGTCAGCGCCATCGGATGCACTGTTTGCACCAGTCTCTCCGTGTCTAAATCTTGCTGTTCCAAATGCAGCATAGTTATTATCGCCAAGTACTCCAGAAGTAAACGTTACTCTGAACTTGCCAATTCCCAGTCTTTCCAATTTGTGTATATTGTAAGCGTCGTAAACTTTTGGCGCCCAGTTAGTTGGCGCAGAGTTTCCGCTAGTGCTAAATGTAATCCAAGCTTTTGCTGTGGACTTTGCAGAAGGTATTCTACCGGAATCCATTTCAAATACTAGTTGGCCAGACCCCTTAATATAAACATCTTCTCTGTTATCGTTTATGTACAAAAAGTCTAAGCCTCTGGCTGAAGTACCCGAGGCGCTAAGTACATTATCTTTGATACTTACATTTCCAGTAAATGCTCTAGACCCATCAGCTAAGATATACTGGGTATGAGGATCTGTTCCGGGAAGACCTCCTAGCGAATCGTGTTGTATGTTGGATACGCCTTTGAAAGGCTCGTACTGGATACCTCCGCCATTGGAGAAGTTAATGCCAGATTCTGCCACAAACAAACCGCCAGTATTGGTGACACTATTTCGCTTTGCCCTTACGTCATTAACAAAAGCCCACGTAGTATCAAAGTCACCACTAGACACAATTAAATTTATAGACTCAACGGTGTCAGCCATGTTGTGTCTTACGTCTTCAGCAGAAATTAGACCAGCGTTGTTATCCGCCAAGTCTCCATTTATGCTAGAAAGCAAATCACCTGTATTTTTAACTGTCATTTAAAAGAACTCCTTAAAATAAATATCCACCAGACCTGTGGTCATAGTAGCCTTGGTTTCTTGCTACGAAGTCGCTGCCCGGACTGTATGGGCCTATAATTGACTGACCGCCAATGCTTCTTCCGGTTTTGTAATCTAATAAGTATTTTTCGTATTTTTCACAAAGGTCTTTATATAAGACACTTAGTGTTCCAGTTACGCCTCTAAGGTCTATAGATGATGGGCCATCTTTGATAGCTATTGCGTTGCTTGCTTCTTTTCTTATTTCACTACCAACAATTATACAAGCTGCTTTTAGGCAGGCTAAGTTCATAAAGGCGTCATCTCTAGTGGCTGTCTCAGTAGGATCTGGATCTAATGTACATGTTTCTACATTTATTGTATATGTATTTTCTACATCTACTTCGAGAGTAACTAATTGACCAGCGACTAGTATTGTTGTTTCCAGCCTATGATCTGAGTACGTATAAGATGAAGAATCTACATCGTTTATCAAATATCTTAATATTGTTGACATCTGGCCTTGCCAAGACATAGCTAACTCCCTATATGTTGCAGTGAACTTTGAATGTATGTATGTCCGTAAAATAAGTTCCACTAGGAAGTGTGACCTTGCCTTGTAGTTTATAGTTTCCTACCTCATCCAAATCTCCATTTAGCGTATCGTAGTACATAACGCCAGAAGTAGAACTTCCATCTCCAAGTGTTGATCCAGTTCTGTTCACTATTTCGTCGCTAGGTTTTCTAAAACTTATCTGTAAGGCGCTAGCATTTGATAGGTCTACAGTTGAGCCGTCGTCTTTAACGGTCACTAAGAATCTAGTGCCAATATCGTTATGATGTATTTCACTTGGCATTGCTTTACCTTTTCAAAGTAATATCGTGTTTTTGTTTTATACTTAACGTTATTTCTACTTGGGTTTGTGCCATTATAATGTAACCGTTTTCTTCTGGTCTAAATTCAAGTCTACAGCTGACTGCGTGTCAATTGTAAAGCTGTACTCTGGCGACTGCTGGACATTCAATGTAAATGAAAAGTTTTCACAGCCTTCAGATCTAGCAACTACAAACTGAAAACTAATTGGTAGTGACGAGAATGGTGCGGATGCGAACATTATGCTAGAGGGTCTGAAATGGCCACTGAAGCATCAACCGCTTCCGCTGCGGCTTTCTTGGCTTGGGTTATTTCGTAAGCTCTAACATGATCTCCTAAAAACTGTCTTACTATTTTATGCGTAAAATCGCCCTGAGTCTCAGGATTCACGATAGTCTTAGGAATTGGATTTCCATCTGCGTCTACTGGTTCAACTGGATTGTCAGGATCGCTTTCGTCAACTATATATTCTGGATTTGGGATATCTGCTCGATAGCCGTAGTTTGAGCAGATGGCGTCAAATACTCTTGACACATCATCATCTGCTATTTCTAGTTGAAAAATTGCCATTTTTTCTCTCTCCTATGGGAATATACTTACTCTCTACAGTAAATATACACGTTTTTCTCTTAGTTATGTTGTTAATATTTGGCAGATAAAGCTAGGAAAACTCTCTATTGATATACCTACCATCTTCATATCAC
>Ga0209992_10002784_pt1 | contig 15488 bp, 24 predicted proteins | sample 2SBtaG_2_FD_182564 | JGI IMG/M metagenome (GOLD analysis project Ga0209992, IMG submission 182564) | Deep subsurface microbial communities from Kolumbo volcano to uncover new lineages of life (NeLLi) - 2SBTROV12_ACTIVE470 metaG (SPAdes)... | ecosystem: Environmental > Aquatic > Marine >... | reverse complement strand
GTCAAAATTACTGGACGCCCGTCGCCCATTTTCTGAGTACGCGACATTAACCGAATTGTGTCGTCTTCATCTGCATCACGCAGGCCGACTGCGAGATATCTAAAGCTGTCCGCACTGTGACTTGTATGATCGTGATTGGGACGATCTCGCCAATCGTTTCGACGCGCGTCCCAACTTCTATGATAACCGCGCAGATACTTTAAACCTTGCGCGCAACGGGTGCGGTCAAAGTAACAACGCGGCAACAAACTGCGCACCGCTTCAATACCGTCCTGCACTTTCAGTTTTGCAACAACAGTTGGACGCACACCCAACCCTAACATCATCTCATATCGGCTACTGCCGCTTCCTAGCTCCCGAACCATGATGTCGTGCGGAAAGTAAAACCGTTCGTAATTATACGGACGATTATTCAATTCCTTAACGTAATGGTGCAGCCCTTCCCCACTCGCTTCGTAGTAATCGATCAGCCGGACTTCGCCCGTTCTATTGTATTCCTGGCAAAACCAGATTGCTGTAGCATCTGCAACGCCTAAGTCGAAGCTGACCGAAACCTTTAAATTCGGATCAAACGGTACGCTGGTTACACGGTTGTCGGTTTCCGCTAGGTCTAACGCCGCACCGTAGTAACTGCCGACCAATGCGGCTGACCAACTGCACTCAAACTCCTGCTGATACTGACTTTCATCCATAATCTGACGAGCCGCAACCAACTCATCCGCATCAAGAATGCCCGTCTCCGACGCTTTAAAAAGCATCGTGAAATAATCTTTATTGCCCTCACCCTCTTTCTCACGGCAGAAATCATAGATTTCTCGGAACTGATTGTCGCCCCTTGGGGTTCCAATCCATAGAACAGAACCCAATCTATCGGCGATAGCCGGGCGAATTACCTCTGGATAGAGACGCGAGTTCTGGTCCGCATACTCATCCATGACGCAGGCATCTAAGAACAAGCCGCGTAAGTTATCGACACTGCCGGACTCTGCACCAAGTAGGTATATTCGGCGCCCGTCCGGTAGGTCACAGCGCAACTCTGCTTCATTAAATTTTACGCCGGGGATAACCCCTGCGTATTCCCGCAACATTCCCCAAGCAACCCTTTTTGCTTGGCTAAACGTTGGTGCAATGAACGCGCCCTGCGCCCGTGGTTGCTGGCAGGTTAAGATTTCTTTCAGCAGCCAGTTGATTGCCATAACAGTTTTGCCAAACCGTCTATGGCAAACTGCAACGTTGAAGCGTTTTGCAGCGTTATGAAACTGCATTTGTAGTGGACGCGGTGTGTACGGAATCGTGATGTTCTGTACGTCGCGTTGTGATGTTCTTGCCATGTTTCTAATACACAACCTCTACAATGTGTATGTTGTACAGCTTGTACAGGTTGTACACCTTGTACACCTTGTACACCTTGTACAGGTGCGGGGCGGCGCAGAGGTTCACCGCCCCGCGCTCGGCGGGAGTGCGGGTTCCGCCAAGCTAACTTTTCAAATCCTTGTCGCAGTTAGCTAGGCAATGGGACCAGATGTGGTGGCGCGCGCCGCGGCGGGGGTACCCCTGGGCAACACCCCCCACCCCTAATTAAATGAAGGCTTTAAACGCAACCATGAGATGAGCTATCCCAGGGTTCTGCTTTATATTTCAATGAGTTATCGTGTGTTTTCTGTGCATTTTTCTGTGCAGCGTCTACCGATCGATCGATAGCTGCTTATTGTCGCTCAACTGTCGCGCGCGAACCTCAACAAATTCACCGTTTAAAACTGTCGGGGCTTCAACTTGCCAGCCGACCACCATTGGACCATCAACTTTTAATTCTGATTTAACCGTTGGCTGGAACATAATCAGTCGCTTTTCAGCTTGCCATTCGGCATGACGCAAAAGTTCTTTAAACTTTAATACGTCGTCACGCGTTTCTGCATTGGTCAAATTTTCGCGGGCTTGATCGAGGTAGACTAAAATTCCATTTTTACAGGCTAGCTCAAACAGCCTGTCAAATTCGATGTCAGCTTGTCGCTCTTTCCAAACGCCTTGAGGTGTACACTCAATTTCGCGACAGACTTCTACCAGCAATGCGCCTTCCGCCATGCGCGCAATTATTTTCTTTTTTAAATCAGGCGTAAACTTTTTAGGTCTTCCGCGCTTCGCCATATTCATATGTCCGGGAGATTTAAAGGAATTTAACCTCTTTTTGGGAATTTCGGAAGAGTGTGATAACCGTCACAACCCTGAGATACTTTTTTAGTGTACTTTTCGATCACAATAATATAACAGTCTGTTATGTTAGACATCCAACAGAGGTACACTGACATGCTAACAACGTTTGAATTCATCAACCTTGGTCTAGCCATTGCGCTTGGCCTTAGCGCCATTTGCGTTTTGGTTTGGATCAACTCAGCAACCCGAAAGGCGCTGAAAGGCCGACGAATCTTTAACGCGTATTTGGCCGGCCAAATTTCTTACGGGCAAGCTGTGGCACGGCTTCGCCAAGCTGGCTTCAAACACTTTCAATTTTAATAAGAGGGTAAAACAATGCAGATCAATTATATCCAAGATGCAGGGCATGGATGGTTTGAAATATCACCAGACCAGCAAAACACCTTAGATTTATCACAATCTAATTTCTCAGAGTTTTCATACATTTCCGAAAACGGCACGATCTACGCGGAAGAGGATTGCGATTGCGCTTATCTTTTCAAAGCAGCAGAAGCGCAAAACATCGAACTAGAAATTAACGACATTGTAATAAGCGGCGACGCGTTCGTCCGCTCTTTACCACGCTGTTAAAGCGCGCCCGGCAACGCGGCAACGTTGCCAGGCGCTAATCGCAACCGGAAAGAAAGGATTTCCGATTATGACTGACGACACAATAAAGAATGATTACCAGCTGCAACAGTACGCGGAGGCTGCGGCGGAAGAGATAGCCGAAGAAATTGAGCAATATGGCGGCGACGCATGGGACTTGGCGCATGAACACGCAGACGCGTGCGAACACGTCATTTATTACTATAAGGCACACGCCATTTGCCAAAATTGCGATACGGAAAACGGCGAGGCATTTCTTGAAGACATCGGCGGGCCTGGCAAAGACGCTACCTATAACAGCATTGCGGTATTGATCGCATACGGCGAGTTACACGCGCGTATTTTAGACACCCTTTTTTCAATGGGAGACTGAATAAATGCGCCAAACACTTGAACAATTAAAACCGGAATGGCGTCTGTCTGTTTATGTTACAGCGGAATATCAAGGCAAGCGCTATCTCATTACACACGCGCCAAATTGGACGACGGCGGAAATTGTCGCTTCTGATTTTTGTAAAGAATACGACAACGTGTTTTTTGATACTGGCGACGTTTACGGCTCGCAAGTCATCGACGGAAAAGCGCGAGATTTTCGCCGCGCTTACTATTCTAAATCGTATTGGGCAGCATAATGACGCGACGCATTCTAGAAACGTTTGGCGGCGCGTGTTTGTACGCGTCCGCCGTTCTGACATTTTTTTTCATCTTCATTGCACTAGGAGCGTGACCACAACAGGCGGCATTTACAAAACTGAAATCACACTTCTGTCACACACTACTTCCTTCCGAACCAGTCGTAAAAGCGATGTGTGTCACAGTCTTATCACAGTTAAAAGTGCCGCCGCTTGTGTTCAACGCCCGACGGCAATCGGGCAAGCCATATAGAAAGGGAATAAAATGGATTTAGTAGTAGGTTCAAGAATTAAATTCACTGAGGGCGTTTTTGGCGGTTCGTGGAAAAACCCTTATTATTTGGGCAGTCGAACCATAACCGGAACAATTATAAAAGAGAGTTACGGCGCGAAACGCGGACAGCATACATTTTCTATACAAGTGCATGACGCGGAAGGATACGACGCTAAAGAGGTGATCCAGCGCGGAAAGATCAGACGCAAAGGTCGTAATGTTTACGACGATTGTGAATTGCTAGAACTGCCAAATGATTACCAATCGCTGGCCGACGAAAAGCACGAGCGGGCGGCGGCAGCAAAAGACGCAAAATATCGCCGTTGGATTGCGGAAGGCAAATTTGATAAAGTTCCCGCCGAATTTTTAGAGGGAATTCAACTATGAGTAATTGGATTGTAGGCATGGACCCATTCGATGACGAACAGGGCTATATAATACATCGAAAAGTTCCCGAATTTCTAGCCAGGTGGTGTGTGGAGGATGACGATTTCGCAACGCTGTCCGATTTGGTCTATACAGATGCATTACTAGAAGATGCCGTCGCCATCTATGATTTTGAATTTACCGACGCGGCACCATCAGAAAAATTATTTCGCGAAACGTGTGCCAATGGCATTCGAGCCATCGATGAATATTTGCATTGCGTTTCGGGCTTAAAAGCGGACATGGAAAGGTAGAAAAATGGACAAGCCAATTCTATTCAAAGCTAACAAAGAAAAATGGGAAAAAACGCCATCAACAATCGGCGCAGACGAGATAATTCTACTCGAAGATATTCCGGGCAGGATTGTTCTTCTCTGTAGGAATGTGAGGATAACGGACAATCCTTACTACACACCTTACACAAGCCAAGATTATTCAGTCTATGAGCATAAAGGCGACATTGACAATTTTTATGAAGAAATTGCATGTGGAAATTATGAGTGCCAAGGCATTTATGACGTTGCCAGCGACAAATCAGCCGGTGAGCATCTTAGGTATAGGGAATTGATTGATGACTAAAATTCCAGCCGTTACCGAGGTTGAAGGCCAAAGTTTTCCAACCTTACACCCTGACGACACGCTTATAGACCAAGTCACCTATTTGCTTGAATTAGCCGATCAAAATTATGCAGATCATGTGGCAGGAGATGCAGACGAAAATCCGGCAGCATTTAATCTTATTGACGCTGTAAAACTAATCAATGCAGCCATTGAACGGTTGGATAAGGAATGAAAAATGGACGCCAAAAGAATAAAAATTGAGGTGTTTCCTGATTACATTGAGACAATTCTGATTGCCTTAAAGCAGAAAGCAGATTGGCACGCAAAACAAGGCGACATCGACCAAGGAGACGATGCGATTGTTGTTTGGATAAATCAGATTGTTCTCGACATTGAACAGCAGTGCGGAGATTGAAAAATGGAAAAAATTGAGGTTAATGACAAGCTGCTATCTGCTATTTCTTATTTTAGCAGCATTGGCGGCGAGTTCGCATCATTTTCGCCAACGCAAACAGTTGAGGGCGAAAAATTCCCAGATACGTGGTCGTGGCACAGTGCCAATGGTGACGACGCTCTCGAACCTGGGTATTGGCTCAATATTTATTTCGGGATAAATGGCGTCACAGCCAAAATAATTGAAGAACACACGCCCAGCAGTGTTCTCTATCAAGCGATTGGTTATTGCAAATATCACGGCATAGCATTTGACATCATTTAAAGAAGAAAAATCGACTAACCCTTAAACGCGTTTTAAGAGTCACTGAGTCGCGTTAAAAATTCTAGGCTACATGGACATAGCAACGACGCGCAAACGCTCTAGTGACGCATTAAAACGCGTTTTAAGGGCATCCTTACTAAGACCAACCACCCTACCAACCTTCGTCCAAGCTGGCCCGCGTGATTTCGGCCAGCCATTTTTCTGAGCGGAGAAGGCAACAGCCATGACAATGCGCACGTCTCCCGGCTGAGACTTCCACATGATGTCGATAAAACCATCTAACCTATCAATCTCTTTGCTTGTCGGGGGCATCTTTCGCACATACTCAGCGTTATACCCATAGCCCATCAAATCTGGCAGGTATTCCGGCCAAGCAGGCTTGTACCCACCAATTTTCTGCGAAGGTAATCGAACAATTGTACGCGCGGCTTCCATTGCCATTTCGTAAAATTCTTCTTCAGAGAAAAATCGACCGTCAAAATGGTATTTCATCGTCAAGGCGATCATGTTTAACCCTCACTGTTGCACCGGGAAAAATGGTTTTTACTTCGTTGCCGAGCTTCTGTGTGTGTTCGTTAAAAAATTCTCCAAGGCGTGCGACTTCGGGCAATGTCCAAACAACAACATTCGGGTTCTGCTTTGCATACTTGATTGCCTCTGATGAATCTTTGACAAACGCATAAGCTTGGCCGTCATCATTTCTCCACACAGCCGCTTGTGGAGAAATGGGCTTGTGCCCATTTTCCACTGCTTCCTTGTCGAGAAAAATCCAGCCTTTAATCATAACTGAAATCTGATGCACGCACTTCGCCTCGTCGTTCGCATCAAGTGCTACATCCAGTTTTGCTTTCGCCCGACCAAACTTTGCTGCTGTCTCTGGCGACACTAATTTAACTAACCTGTCCACACCCCATTTTTCTTCCATCGCAATTGCGACCTCATCTAGTGGTTGCAGTGCGTGATAGATTGCCTCCTTGACCGGATCTGAGTAATCATCTCGGTTAAGCAATTTGTCTGGTCGAAAACGTTTTTTACGCATGTTGTTGCAGACCTAAATTAATGGGGGGGTGTGCTACGCACCCCCTCCCTTTAGGGAGGGGTAATCCGCGCGTTGAATAACACCTTGAAAAATAAGGGAAATCCCAAGTCTGCGCGGTCCAACGCGCGCACAGTGGTTTATGTAGTATTTTCAACAGCTTATGCACCGCACTTAACGTTTTGCCACAGTGTAGCCTTTGTCCTTAATCATCGTAATGTACCCATCTTGTTCTAACTCTGCGAACAGTCTTAAAACATGTTTTGGATTAGCATTTAATGCTCTTGGCAACGCTGCTTTTACCAATCGACCAGAGCGCATTCGATACGCCACACCATCAATAAATGCAGCTTCAACCTCATCGAGAATACGTTGACGTAAGACATTGTTGTGAATGCGATCTACTTGATCGGGCAATGTCGGTAGCTGATAGACGCCTTGGTCCCACAGCACCGTAATATCGTGCGTGTCACCGCTTGATGAATAGTTAGATTTCTTCCGTGACAAGACGCGAACGTCGTCATGCTCATCGGCCTTGTGGAAGTACGCACGACTGCGCACACTGTTTTCCCAAGCCGTAGACCCTGACATCCCTGTACCGTCGCGCATCCCTGCTACAGACGGGTGTGCAAGCACCAACACAGACGCATTATGATTTACGCAGAAGCTTCCAACATACGTCTTTAAAAATGTGTTGGTTTCACGCCGGACATTTTCATTGCCGCCATAGACATCCGCGGCGGTATCAAGGATTAAAAAAATCTCGTCCGACTTTGTCCGTTCTTTAACCTCAACCACTGCGTCATTTAGCTTTCCGTAAAATTCCCCTGGCTCATCCACCCCTGCATTCGGAAAAGTAACCATGACGTTGTCTTCACCAATCCTCGGCCAAATAAACATATTGTCCGGCCCCGTACCCCCAAACCCCACTTGCATCCATTCGTTTATAGCCAATTGACGGCGGCTAATTTCCAACGCGTCGTCCTCGCACAGCACCGCAAGCACTGGCATTTGACGACATTCAATATCGAAAAATGGTTTGCCTTGGGCAACACAGTTGCCAAGCTGTTGCACCAGCAACGTCTTGCCCACACCACCAGGGCCAAACAGCATGGAAACCGCTTGCGCTGGGAACCATTCATCCAGCAACCACTTGCGGTCAGCAACAGGGCCGCGAATTTCACTGACCTGCAGCAAAACTGACTCTGACTTTTTAACTTCCGCTGGTCCTTCGTTTCGTGTGGTCGGTGGCTTCCCGGCCCAATGGCGAATGGACCCTGCCCCGATGTCGCGAACGTTCGTAATGCTGTTCCATTTTGTCTCTGTCACACCTTCGTCGTACTTGTCTGACTTCGCACTAAACTGGTGTGCGAGCGCTTTACCATCTTCCCCCAGCGCGCCTTTGATTGCGTGTAAACCCTTGATCCAATCGTCGTAATGCAGATCGTCGTTTTCAATGTCTTCAAACGCTGCATTCATTTCATCTGCTGGGGCTGATAAATCGCGCAGCCGCATGTTAACGACGTTGTTGTTCTGCGTTGGCGCTGTCCGCGTTAGCCCTTGTTTCGCAGGGCCATAGAGCGACAGCATGTGGTCTGCTTGGGCAGCTACGGCGTCCAGTTGTTGCGGAGTGACGATCGTTAAATCATCAACCGTGTAATCGGTCATGTCATCACCCGGCCAGTAATAATCCTCTTTTGTGTCAGGATGGATGCCGTATCCGACAAACTGATTACCTTCTCCAAGCATCTCCACTGCCGCATCAGCGTGGTCTATATTGTACGTTGACGTTTTAACTTTGCGCCGGTTCTCGGTGCATCGGTAGAGCAAAAGAAACTTAGGCGCTTTGCCCACACGCTTCGGAGATACGCCCAACTCCTCAACGATCATTGTCTCAAGTTCATTGGCGCAAAGTGGATTAAGGACATCGACATCGACGGCGACAATGTTGTGTTCACCGCCGCACAGGATGCCGACGTTATGCCCTGCAAATCGTTTAAAGTTGTTTGCGTCAGCAGGTCGGTTCTGCCATCCCGGTAGGACCGGAGCTTTGCCGTTTACGGGCGTAATGCTGTACCCGTATTCAATAAGCTGCGGTCCTATGTCGGAATAATTAGTAGCCATCATTTTAATCAAACAAACTCATCGTCATCGACAGGAACGTCTTCGCCAGCCGGTGCCGGTGCTGCTGTCGGCGCAGCTATTTCATTGGGCAGCTCGTCTGGACGATCTTTCCAGGCAGTGATTTCAAAGATTGGTTTGTAGTTTGTAGTACCGTGATAGTTCTTTTCGGGCTTGGTTCCCTTGCAATGAACAACCGGAACTTTTCCCTTGTTGTCGTCCTTGGCTGACATAAACGCGTTGAACAATTCTTGGACCGCGTCTTTTCCTATATTGGATTTACATGTCCACTCACGCACACCTATTTCCGTTTTCTTCGGAAACGACATGTTAAAACGCGTTGCAATTTCATAACTATCCCCTGGCTTTGCAGTTGGTTGGTCAAGCTTGGGATAAGGTTGAAAGTCTGGACGGTTTTTACCGTCAGTTGTCGGCACCCACGCCAACCACCCGACTTGCAAATTTTCAAGGTCACAGAGAACTTTGAAATCTTGAACCTCTATTTCTTCGTCACCGTTCTTTGCAATCCATTTGCCGCTTACGGCGTTGTAATTTATGTAATCAAGAAATTGACCTTGATTCTCGGTTTCTTCTCTCAAAACAAGCTGCATATCACACCTCTAATAGCCAAAAATTTTCCGACCAGCGTCCCTCATTTCGGCACTTGACCAATAGAAGTTCGAGTAGTCGGGTTGCACGACCTTCGCCAATTCTTCCTTATTTTCGAACCGCGAAAGCATCTCTTTGAACTGAAACAGACGACCGACCACTTCGTCCCAATCGTCCTGCCAGTTATCCAGCACGTATCTTTCTGACCGCTTGCCGGTCAGATAGACAAATTCCATTGATTTATTGCCGCTGGCTTTTTGATAGATTGCGCCTTGCCGTCTGTGCGCTGGGCTTATTGCAGACGGCATCCGGCCCGTCGTTTTAATGTCAACAATCTTGTCCGCAAATGTGAAGTCCGTATACCCAATGATCGGTATGCCAAGTCCTTCGACTTCAACTTCAATCTTCTGCTGACTGCATTCGATCTCTTGAATGTCATCTCCCAGCAGTTCCCGGTACTGCTGGACCATTGGAACAATTAAATCTTGTTCCTTCTTTTTAGCCTCATCGAACATGAACGCTGTTTGTTTGTTGAACATGTCCAAAGCTTCTTGCTCTGGATCATCGAATTCGTCGCCGTCGTGAATTCGTTGGCACCCATGCTCAACAGCATGACCGCGTGCGAAAAATACTTTTGGCTTCTCTTTGACGCCGAACGGATATTTGACCAACCAAGCGGCAATGTCGGTTGCAATAATATTGACCTGTCCAGCCGAGCTATACTTAATGCCCCAGCGCTTGAACGTGTCGTCCTCACCACTCACGAGTTTCGTCCGCAGTTCGATACTCTTCATACCGCCGCAACATCATTTCGTTGTTTCTGTACCAGCGCGGAAGAGGTCCATCGTAAAATCGTTCAATTGTCTCGCGCCATTCCAGAAAAGTTTTCTTCTCTTCCTTCATAAAATTTCCTCAATTTCCACTTGAATGCCTGTAATCCCTTCGTCCCACTGAGCTGTGAACCGATGAACGAGACTGTCGTCTTCTAGGATTCGGTAATGCACCAACGCGTCGAAGACTGCTTTCGTTGCAAAATTGTCGAGGTCCCTGCGTCGCTTGTCTGGTCGTCCAATTTTGATGGAGATAGAGACAGGTTTATCGAAGAACGGCAGAGGTGTTTGCTGTTGGAGTGCGTACCCGCATTCGTCCATCCAATCAGTGTATTTTTTGGATCGGTAGACCCTTCGCCCGTTCGCCCGCCAAAGCTGATTGGTCGATGGCGCAAACGGAAGTACGATGACCGCAGTCATGTAATTTTCCGTTCAAGGACCGACTGGATGTCTCGTGCAGTTACAAGAGCGTCTGTCGCCTTTGTAATTTTCGCCATGTTAGCGACTCCAGGCTGACGCTCGCCAGAACACCAGTACAAAACCGCAACCGGACTCACGCCTATTTCTTTGGCGAATTTAGCCTGGGTGAGCTTCTTGCTCTTTAAGTAGGTTTGTAAATCCATTGAACGCGCAACATAACAGTTTGTTATTTGCAGACCAATGTTAAGATAGCTATACTGTGCGTGGACAGACACACAACAGACGAAAACATGATAAAAAATAGAATAGCTTTATTATTAGAACGTAACGATATTACCGCTGCGCAAATGGCCCGCGCACTTGATGTGCCGGGTCAACGGTTTCGCAGATGGGTGCGCCAAGAAGTGAATCCGCCCATAGAAATCGTGAAGCAATTAGCTGATAAGTTTCAATGCTCTGTTGAATATGTTGCAGGGGTAGACGATGTTGATGCCCCGGCAAATCCCAATAGTGACAGTGTCGAATACATCGTTCGCAGTCTTAAAGAACAGATTGCCCAGAAGGATAAAATGATCCAACAGCTTATGGATCAAAACCAAATTTTAATCGATCAAAACAAGCAACTCAGCGAACGTTAAAAATAACTTTTTACGTTTCTGCTTGACATTAAACATTACAAAAAGTGATAACTGTTGTTGACGGACAACAACAGAGGACGACAGGTGTGTTTAGACCCACAAAACCGATGCTCACGACAATGGATGTTGCAGAGGCGTTAGGAAAAGGCAGAACTGTCGCTGGGCGTCAGGCTGTTTACCGGATGCTTCAAACAAAATATTTGCAAGATATAGGTGATCGGATTGGTTGCCCGGTATTTAAAAACGGTAATCGCTTTTTAATTCCATTAGCAATTATTAAAAAAATCGAAGGCGAGAATATCGACGACGCGGCATGACCTGCGAAATCTGCCAAGGCAATGACTACTATGTCGATGACGGCGAACGCCGTAATTGCCCCGTCTGCCACAACACAAAAGAACCACCGCTTGAAAGAGCTGTAATTCTTGAGACGGCGAAAGCTATGATTTGTGGCGAACGCGCTAGGATGCACGGCGATGCTCACGTGACTTATAAGGTCTGCGCTGATTTTTGGAAGGCTTACAAGGGTGTCGATTTCACCGTGGTTGATGTGTTGATGATGCTCGACTTAATGAAATCCGCACGGCAATGCCTCAATCCGGGAGAAGTTGATAACTATCAAGACGGGTGCGGTTATAAGGCACTTGCTTGGGAAGCTCATTACAAAGAGATCGGGGATGTTTAAATGGCTAAAGAAATTCTCGCGTTCCCGAAGTCAAAAGGTGGTCACAATAACAAACGTAAAATTTCCAAACCTGTCGCATCAGACCCCAATTTGTTCAAAGTTATTGCAGTTAAAAAGCTTCCGCTTTGGCGCTGGGAAATAACCGACGATTGCCCTTACCAGCAGGAAGGACGATACCCGCTGCTGGTTGTTGCCGCGGCAGTCGACAATGGCGATTTGATAACTGCACAACGACGCGTTGGGCCGTTCCACTTTGAGCTGCTGGCAAAGGTGCCGGAAAAGTCGGTGGAGTAGTGTACAAATTTATAAAAAACCTTTTCAATCGTAAACATGTTGCAAGCGCAGAAAAGACATCTGTTGCGCGTGTAATTCCATCTGATATTTACTACGGCTATGTTGTTTTAAACGATGGTTGTGGCAATAAATTTTACATTGATAAAAACTGTCAGAGTTTGCCAGGCGGACCATCCTTGCACTTAGAACTTCGGTATGAAAAGCGCAAAACAGGTTGGCGTGTGCGAGTAGACGACAGTTTAAAAAATGTCGGGTTAGCCAGGCAGGAGTTACGCGCAATGAAGACGCGCCAACGCACTTGGCAACATACGCTAAAGAGCGCAATGTTAGCAGACGAACGCTCAAAGTTACGTCGCTAATTCTCACGCAAAATAACGCGTAATTAACCGCTTAATCTGTGAGTACAGGTTACAAATTGATCTTTAAATGGTCGATACGTATCATGCCGCCAGCGTAAATTGACGGAGCTTGTTGACATGCCCCAACACGAAAGACGCCATCTTACGATTACCGTACCCTGCGCCGGAGCAATTCTGGCAAACGTCAGTCGCGGCACTGCGTATGAATTGGCGAAAACCGGCGACTTGGAAGTAATTCAAGTAGGCCGAAAGAAAGTCGTAGCGGTTGCTTGGCTTGAGGCCAAACTGGGTTTAGAGCCTGGCGAACTTGATAGCAGAATTGATACATGGCGCGCTGAGAACCGCCCGGCTCAATGGCGATAGGCTTATAAAAAGCGCGTTCAAAAAAAATCTTTAAAAGTCATTTTGTCTTAGGGCGCATTCTGTAAAATCCCAGGGTGCGCCCTGTGCATTTTGTCTTGTGCATTGCGTTGTTGACCAATGAAAACCAATGAAGATTGACAACGTACAAACGTAAATGGTAATAAAGATATTGTTTTGAGAATGACCGTAATTGCTTGTTTTTGTTAGGTAAATATCGGCCGATAATTTTATTTAAAATTGGCTGTGTCTAGGATTAGAAATCCCGTGCTCTATCCGGTTGAGCTACGAGGGCAAACACGAAAAGCCTAATTGAAACAAACCACTAACGCCAGCCTTGAAACATCGTCACGGTTGTCATTTTGTGCATTTCTTAAATGTCCACTTTGACAACCCTGAGAGTGAATATATGTTATTTTTAACATAACGGAGTGCAAAATGGTTTACCCAATTATTGAAGGCAAGAAGTACCGTCTCGACTTTCGAGGCTATGACATCAAAAAGCAGCAACCAACATTCTATGGCACGGAGGAAGAAGCAATCGCATTTCAAAACGCGCAAATTGAGCAGACAAAAATGTATATCAAAATTCGACTAGACCGCAGCAGTACGGTTGACGAATGCATTCAAGCGTACAACGCACAAGAATTAAGCGCAGCGCGCCGCCGCGAACTTACATTTGACCACGCGGATAAGAAGGCAGCTCATCTAAAACACTTTGCAGATGTAGCGTTTGAGGGTAAGCGTTTGGGCGATTATAAAGTGGCAAAGTTAATGCCAAAGGATTTAAAGTACCTTGGTCAGACCTATCCAGACCCTTCACGGCAAAATGTACAAAGACGTTTTGGAACAATTAAAACGTTTTTTAAATTCTGTATATCAGAAAATGTTATCGAAGATAGAAATGACCCAGCCAAGCACGTAAAGATAACGTTAAAAGGCGAACGCCGTATGGCTATGGCAAAAACGAATAAGGCGGAAAAAAAGAAAAGACGGCGCATCACGGTCGAAGAAATGGATGCAATAATTGAATGTGCAAAAGATCAGTATCGGCCACACATTATCACTGGTGCGTACACCGGTATTCGTGCGGGCGAACAGTGCGCCCTTCAATGGAATGATGATGAGGAAGATTACATAGATTTTGAAGAGAACCGAATTCATGTGGCGTGGGGTGTAGATATTCTAGAAGACAAATCACGTATACGCGGAAGTCTAAAAACACACAACGCAGATCGTTTTGTTCCACTTGCAACGAATGTTCGAATTGCTTTGCGAGAACACAAAATGAACCAGCCTTTAAAACTGCGCAAAGAAAATTTTATTTTCCCAAATAAATTTGGTGGGTTGGGCTATCATCGAATTTGGCTGAAATATGGATTAAAACGAGCGTGTAAGGACGCGGGAGTGGAGCCTTGCACATGGCTTGATTTGCGACACTTCTATGCAAGTGTTTGCATTTACAACACAAATTTAAATTTAGAAAACATCGCTTATTACATGGGTCATGCAAACAGTACAGTTACTGAAGAGCGATATGCGGAATGGTTCGAACACGCAGGCAGGGACAAACAAGTCATTGAAGAATTAGATGCAGCGTTTGCAGTGCAGGGGGAAGCGGCATGAACACTTTATTAGATAAAATTGTTAACATAGTAAACGACGTTACACGTAGAACAGAGCGCCATCAGAGGCGTCGGAAATTAATTGCAACGCAAAATAAAACAGTGGAAGCTAATCGTCTGTACCCAGCTAACAATGGGACAGGATCAGTATTTCGAAATTTAGAAAATCTTTCGGTTTATCTCTATTCCGAAATGGTGCTTGAAGCAACGATGAGTCCGTATCAGATGGCTGCTGGCACGCTGACAGACCCCTACAATCAATGGGCAAGAACATCTACCGTTGAACAAATGGCGGTCATTCGCGCTATTTGCTCATTCCATTACATTAGACCAAACGGAATAACCGCAACTGATGTAGAGCATCGGTTGCAGGCGTTTAACATTTCACCATCACAAGTGCAGCGTGTGATCGCTGACGGCTTTAAACTTGGTGTTCTTGTAGAAATAAAAAACGAACATAAAAAACGTTATTTTCATTTTTCCGAAACAGCAAAAGCCAGTGCGCAGGAAGCATGGCGCATCCGCTTTTCAAACAAAAAAATTCACGATTGCGTAGAGCATATGCATAAGTTGTACTCGATGACATCTCTTGTAAGTGACAAAGAGAACGCAGAAGACGAAATGGGTGTAATACCCCACGAACCTACTTCTTTTGAGGAAATTATTGATTTAATAACGGCAGACGTTCAGCAACAAGCAAATAATTATGACTCAAAACCAAATCAAATTGACCCAGCATCAGATCAAAATGAGGCAAAAGTGGTGCAAATGAAACCGCACAAGAAATTGTGACTGGTGTATATCAATATGAATGAAAGCAATAATTGAACAAAAATCAGACGACGAAACGGAAACAGACGTTGTCCTTACAGCAGAGGGCAATCGTCTGTTTTCTTTTTGTTTGTCAACAGAACAAAAAGCCAGGGACTTTACCGCAGATTTGCAGAAGCTGTTGGAGCGTCACGACGTTCGATAGTTTTTAACCGTTCTTCAATCGTGTTAATCTTATGCATCTGCGCAGCATTGGTCATTGCTCCCAGCACAGCTACATGTACGCATCCCGTCGTCAGTAGCAGTAGGAGGACGACGGCAACTGCCAAC
>Ga0209992_10002783_pt1 | contig 15489 bp, 10 predicted proteins | sample 2SBtaG_2_FD_182564 | JGI IMG/M metagenome (GOLD analysis project Ga0209992, IMG submission 182564) | Deep subsurface microbial communities from Kolumbo volcano to uncover new lineages of life (NeLLi) - 2SBTROV12_ACTIVE470 metaG (SPAdes)... | ecosystem: Environmental > Aquatic > Marine >... | reverse complement strand
CAACCGCCGGCACACCGCGTTCGCATCGGTCTTCGTCGTGCCCGAAGAAGACGACAACATCGACGTGAACATCCTCGAATCCGACCTGCGCGTGGACACGTATCGTGCGAGCGGCGCGGGCGGTCAGCACGTCAACCGGACCGACTCCGCGATTCGCATCACGCACTTGCCGACGGGAATCGTCGTCCAATGCCAGGCCGAACGCAGCCAGCACAAGAACCGCAGCAAGGCGATGAAGGTCCTGGCAGCTCGCTTGGCCGACCTGGAGCGGAAAAAACGGAACGCCGAGCGCGAGGAGATCGAGGCGGCCAAACAGGGCATCAACTTCGGCAGCCAGATTCGCAGCTACGTCCTGGCGCCTTATCGCATGGTGAAAGACCACCGCACGTCTTTCGAAGTCGGCAACACCGACGCCGTGCTCGATGGCGCAATCGACGGCTTCATCAAGGCGTGGCTGCTCCGCGACGACCGATAGACGGAACCCAGCGCACTTGTCCCCGCGCACCTATTCTCGCGCACGTAATTCTCGCGCACCTGATTCTCGCGCACCTACCCCCGCCACGCTCCCGCGATCGCTTCGATGGCCGCGACGGCATCTGAATCGGCTGCCACACGCGAGGCGTCAGCGTTCTGTTCGACCTGCTCAGGACGCTTCGCTCCCACCAGCGCGCATGTGACGGTCGGCCGTGACAGGACCCATGCGACCGCCAATGCCGCGGCGCTCGTATCCAGGCGCTTGGCGAGCAGATTCAACCGGCTCGCGATGGTGAGGCCGCGCAGGAATCGCGAACCCTTGAATCGGTCGTCGCGCGCTCGCAGATCGGATTCGGGGAACTGATGACGGGCGGTGAATTTGCCGGTGAGAAGACCGCGACAGAGAGGTTCGTAGGCCAGCACGCCGAGGCCGAGTCCCTCGACGGCCTCGGAAAGCCCGTGTTCGTATTCGCGGCGCAAGATCGAGTATGGCGTCTGGAGCACGGCGAGCTGCCCAACGTCAGCGCAGGCCCGCAGTCCGTCAGCGTTGTAGTTGCACACGCCGAGATAGCGGACCTTCCCGGCGTCCACGGCGCGCTGCAGGGCCGAGAACGTCTCGTCGAGGGGGGTATTGAGCTCGCAAGGCCAGTGAATCTGCAGGAGATCAATTGTGTCGACGCCGAGGCGTTTCAGACTCGCGTCGATGTCGGCCGCGATGTAGTCGGCGGTGAGATCGCTGCGCGCGTGCGCACCTTCGCCGTCCCAGCGGACCCCGACCTTGGTGGCGATAACCGCGTCCCGCCCGCGCAAACAGCGAACGAGGAGCTCGTCGGCGTGGCCGTGCCCGTAGAGCGGAGCGGTGTCGAAGAAATTGATGCCGGAGTCGAGGGCGACGTCGACCGCCGCGGCGATATCGTCGTCGCGAACGTCATCGCCCCACCAGAGGCCACCGGCCGCCCAAAAACCGAAACCGACCTCCGAAATTCGAAGGTCGGTACCGGGAAGTGTGTTGTAGCGCACGTCGTTGTCTCAGCGCGGGGCCGCAAGAGCGGTCACCGGTTCGGGGCGCGGGACAGAATGCGCGATGTTGCGGAGCGGCGCTTGGGACGCCGACGACCGCTATTTCTTTTTGCCGTCTTCGAGATCAGCGATCGACAGCGAGAACTTCTTGCGGAGTTCATCCGGCACCGGCGGCAGGTTTTCAAACTTGTCGCCAACGTCGTGGTCGTCCATCTCGCTCGGGGTCAGGCCGCCTTCCTCGTACGTGACGGCGGACATGAACCACGAAGTCTCGCTGAACTTCTTGCTGCTGCGTTTCTTTGGCTTGGCGCCGCCAGCTTTGATTTGTGGCTTCGCTGGCGCAGGGGCATCGGCTTTGCCGCCACCACCGCCGCCGGCGGCTTTCCACGCGTCGGCCAGCTCGGGCACCTGCGTTGCGCCGATCCATTTTTGCGTGCGGCCATCAAAGACGTACTCATCGGCGCGCAACTGGCCGTTCTTGACCATGTCGGAAAGCGCCTCGATGGAGTACTGCTTGGGCTGGCCATCGCGCTGGATGTAAAAGGTCATGGCGTCTCCGTCCGTCCTTTCTTATCACCGCTGTCACGTCGTGTGCGCGGCTTGTGTTGGGGAAGCGTGTTACGGGCCTCACGCGGCCGCTGGAGCCTGCCGTGTTCGTCCCGATTCGTGAACCCGCCTCCGGTTGTCCCGGATGCGGTCCTCGATGTGAAGACCGCGGCTGATTATGCGTCCGGCCCTACGCACATGCAATGGCCGACGCCTCGTTTTTCCACCCCGTCGCGCCGTTTTCTGCAGACACACCGTCAAGTGGCCCGCCAGCGGTTGTCAGCGTCGCTTTGAGCCAGTCCTTGCTCGGCGAGGTGGATGAGGTGAGCGCGCAGCGATCGCAACGCGATGGGCCACACGTAACGGGGTACGTCGGCATACACATCCGGCAACAGCGCGTCGTCGGCGCGGTATTCCGTCGTCAGGGCTGCGACCACGAGGCTTTCTCGCTCCAGGCGGTGGTGCCGGTAGTAGTCCAGCAGCTCGTCCGCGTCGTGGAGGATCGGGCCATGCGCGGGTCCAAGCCACGCTGGATCGAGGTCGCGCATCCGCTGCAAGCTCGCCAGGTACGCGCTCATGCTGCCTTCGTGCGGGTCGATCAAGATCGTGCCTTCGCCCGCCACCATGTCGCCAGCGATCATGCCGCCGCCCTCGCGATGCAGGACGAGGTGTCCGGGCGCGTGTCCCGGCGTGAAGACGGCTCGCCAAGGGCCCTCGATGCTGCGTGCGACGACCTCACCGTCGGCGATCAGGCGATCGATCTGCAGATTCGGCAGGCGAGCAGCCGTCTCGCGATGCGCCCAAATCGGCAAGGCGAGACGCTCGGCAAAGGCGGCCGCGGCCCCGGCGTGATCGTTGTGGTGGTGGGTGAGAAACAGCGCTTGGAAGCGCCAGCTCGCCTCCATCTGGAGCGACTCCACGAGATCCACCAGCGCGCGGCGCAGGTTCGGAGACGGTGTGGACGGATCGACGATAACGGCTACCTCGTCGCCCACCAGGTAGTGGTTCGTTTCGGTCGCGGGCGGCAGCGTCGGGGTGGTCAACGGGACACGGATAACCCCGGGCTCCACGACTTCGGCATCGACGGAGGCGCCGGCTACGATCGCGGTGGCGGCTTCGAAGCCAGCGGAGATCGCGGATCGCGCGGTGCGGTGAGACATGGCGCAACTGTACCCGATGCCGGGCGCGAGAGAAGGCGGATTCGACGGCGCGTTTGTTGGCGGGCACGCGCGTTCGCCCGGGCGATGGAGACGCTGGACCGCGCCCCACTGACGGATTCTTGCTTGACACCGGTTTGAGGCGGCTGTAGACACCGCGTCCCTTTTAGGAGCACTGCGCGGCTCTATCAGCGGAGGAAGCCATGGCCCGTCGATGCCAGATCACCGGAAAGCGTCCCCTCGTGGGCAACCGCGTCAGCCACGCGCACAACAAGACGAAGATGCGCCAGGTTCCCAACCTGCAGCGCAAACGAATCTGGGTCCCGGAGTTGGGTCAGTTCGTCCGCGTCAAGGTGTCCGCACGTGCTCTTCGCAGCATCGCGAAGGTCGGATTGCTCCCGTTTTGCAAGAAGCACGGCATCGATCCGAAGACGCTGATTCGCAACTAAGCGAACATACTTTCGAATACGGCGCTGCCTCGAGGCTGCGTCGTTTTTCGTTTTTGGCTGTGTTTGGGCTGTGCTGGTCGTAGACCGGTTGCCGTCGAAGGCCAGCGCGACCGCGTCAGAGTCGGAGGGACGACCGGAAATAGGACACGGTATCGGCGAGTCCGTCGGCGAGCTCTACCTGCGGCGCCCAACCCAGACGCGACACGCGTTCGATGTCCGGCTTGCGGCGTTTCGGATCGTCGCCCGGCAGGGGTTTGCAGACGACCTGGGTGTCTCCGGCCGCTTCGGCGATGGTCCGGGCGAACGCCAAGATGGTGTGCTCGACCGGGTTGCCGATGTTGTACGGAAGATGATCGCCGCCGGCCAACACGCGCACGATTCCGTCGACCGTGTCGGTTACGTAACAGAACGAACGCGTCTGGCTGCCGTCGCCATAGACCGTGAGCGGCTGGCCACGCAGCGCCTGGCAGACGAAGTTGGGGACAACGCGGCCGTCGTCGGCGGACATCCGGGGACCATAGGTGTTGAAGATCCGCACCAGCCGGGTGTCGACGCTGCGTTTGTCGCGCCACGTCATGGTCGCCGCTTCGCTGAAGCGCTTCGCCTCGTCGTACATGCTGCGCGGACCGATGGAGTTGACGTTGCCCCAGTAGTCCTCGCGTTGCGGATGGACAAGCGGATCGCCGTACACCTCGCTTGTGGACGCGAAGAGGAACGTCGCGCCCTTGGTTTCGGCGAGCTCAAGGGCGGCGAATGTGCCGACCGAGCCGACTTTCATCGTCTCGATCGCGAGGCGTTGGTATTCGCGAGGAGACGCTGGCGACGCGAAATGGAGAACGGCGTCAACAGGGCCGGCGATCGGAAGGCCTTCGCAGACGTCGGCTTCGACAAGCTCGAAGCGCGTTTCGTCGGCCAGGTGAGCCACGTTGGCCCGTTTTCCGGTGCAGAGGTTGTCAACGGCGATGACACGCCATCCGTCCGCGATGAAGCGGTCGCACAGAGCTGAGCCGAGAAATCCGGCTCCGCCGGTGACGACGACTGTTCGGGCCTGGACCATTTGTTACCCCGTCAGCGACGACCCTGGCCTCTCGGTGTCTTGGGGGGAGGCGGGCCGGCGGCCGAAGGTAGCCGATCACGCGGCTCCGGCCCAAATCGGATCGGCGGCGGCTCGCAAGTGCCCGACATCGCGATATTCCGTCGTCTCGCATCCGTCGATTTTCGGTGATTGGGGTTGACGCGCGGGCGGTTGCGGTCCAGCTACCCCTTTTCTTGACGGAAAGGCGGCCCGGTTTACGGTTTACGCGGGCCACGTTTCAACATCGACGGCGGTCCAGTTCACATGGCCACACTTCACCACCGAGTCCGGGCGACGATCGCCCGCGCAACGCAATCAGCCCACGAGGCAGGTGCCCTGCCGCGCGCTATGGACGCCAGCGACGTTCCGCTCGAGCGTCCACGCCAGGCGAGTCACGGCGATATATCGACAAACCTGTGCTTCTCGATGGCCAGGGCCGCGCGCACCAACCCGCGCAAGCTCGCGGAGGGCTTCATTGCGCACCTGGAGTCAGCGGACACCGACGGCCTCATCGCCTCGGCGGACGTGGCCGGACCGGGGTTTGTGAACATCCGGTTGTCGCCCGCCGGCTGGCAGGGCGCGATCGCCGACGTCGCAAACGACTCAGACGCCTACGGACGTTCAGACGCTGGCGGAGGCGAGCGGGTGCTGCTCGAGTTTGTCAGCGCCAACCCCACCGGACCACTGCACGTCGGTCATGGACGCGGAGCCGTGCTCGGGGACGCCCTCGCTCGGGTAATGCGAGCTGCCGGGTACGCGGTCACGACCGAGTACTACGTCAACAACGTCGGCAACCAGATCGCCATGCTCGGGTTGAGTGTTTGGTCGTGGATTCGCGAACTTACGCACGTCTCTGAGACCGACAGAAAGGCTCGCATCGAGGCCGAACCGCTGCGGCTGCCTGCCGATTTTCCCGAGGACGGCTACCGCGGTCGCTATATCGCGGAGACGGCCGCCGAGTTGCTGCAGAGCGACGTATTCTGCGGCTCCGACGCCCCGTCATGGGACGACAACGCCTGGTGGAGCGCCAACGAGGGGGGCAACCCCACGGGCCGTGCTGACAACCGCGGTGTGGCGGTCGCGGCGTGGCGGGCGATGCTCGAGGACATCCGGCGGGACCTCGCGCTGCTGGATATTCGCTTCGACCGCTTCTTTTCAGAACGTTCGCTGCATGGCCTCGAGGCGCTCGACGACGCCGACGCCAGCAACCTGATCGCGCAATGCTGCGAGCGACTGCGACCGCGCGACTGGACGTTCGACGACGAAGAGAAGCGCAACGAGTCCGGCGTGCCGCTGTCGTTCCGAGGCACCCGCGAGGACATCCCCAAGAAGTACCGAGACACCAAGGACCGCGTGGTCATCCGCAGCGATGGCCGCCCGACGTACTTCGCCGCGGATATCGCGTACCACGACAACAAGCTTGGCCGCGGGTTCGATCACCTCATCAACATTCTCGGAGCGGACCATCACGGCTACGTGTCGCGGCTCAAGGGTGTTATCGAGGCGCTCGGCGACGTGCGACGTAGCGAAGGAGATCCGCGCGCAGAGCGCTGGAGCGGCGACCGACTCGAGATTCTCCTGGTGCAGATGGTGGCGCTGCTGCGGGACGGCAAACCCGTGCCGATGGGCAAGCGAGCGGGCGAGTTCGTGACGCTGCGCGACGTGGTCGAAGAGGTTTCAACGGCCGAAGCGACGTCGGGACGCGACGCCGTTCGGTTCACGTTCTTGACCCGCAAACCGGACGCACAGCTTGATTTTGATCTCGAAGTTGCGCGCCGAACGTCGATGGACAACCCGGTCTACTACGTCCAGTACGGTCACGCCCGATTGGCCTCGATCTTGGACAGGGCGCGAGATGCCGGGCTCGCGATCGACGAGAAGGCCGACCTCAGCGCGCTGGACCGGGATGACGAACGCGCGCTGGCGATGACCATCGCGGCGTTTCCCGAGGTCGTCGCACGTGCTGCGCGGCAGCGTGAACCGCACCAGGTCGCCTTTTACCTGTTGGATGTCTGCAAGCAGTTTCACGGGTACTACACCCGCGGCAAGACCGACGGGCGTGTGATCACCGACGACGCGGCGATGACCGCGGCGCGACTGGCGCTCATCGCAGCGCTCAAGCGTGTGGTTGGCAACGGGCTTGCGATGTTGGGCGTTACCGCCCCCGATCGAATGGTGTCTTTGCCCGAGCGCGGCTCGGCAACGGGGACCGAGGAGTGACACGTGGCATTGCGTGAATGGGGACGTGTCAGGGAGCGAATCGAGCTGCACCTCGAAGTGCGGCATGTCCTGTGGATCGCCATGGGCGCCACAGCGGGTTTTGGCGCCGCTTTCGCCGGCGGGTTCCTGACGGCCGCAGAACATGCCGATGTCACCGCGGTCACCCCCGCCGCGATCGATGCCCGGCCAATGGCCATCCATCATGTCGAAACGCCCGTTGCTCGGGTCGCTGCCGCAGGACACAAACACCGCGCGGCCGCAGCCCTGCCCTCGTCCGAGCCGATCATGCCCAAGGCCGTCGGTCGTAGCGCAGGCATTCGGCGCGCTTGGAAGTCGACGCGCCAGGCCCAGATTGCGCAGGCCGCGGCCGAGGCAGACGGGGCGGACGGCGTCTCTCCCGAATTGGTGCGCAGCGAACCCATGCGGGCTCCCAAAGACGTGTCGAGTGGCCTCGCGGCGGCTGAGCGCCCGTGCGAACCAGCCGACCTCTACCGCGGCAACCTGGTAGGTCCCGATGGCGCTGCCTGGGCCACGGAGAACGTGCCCGTTGGGTCGAGCGAGCGGGGCGCCGATGTCGCCGAGGTTTGCTCAGCCGGAATCGACGCTGTGCGCATGCAGGACATGGCTCAGAAAGCGTTGCGGCGGCGGCACATCGAGGCCGTGGACCATGCCCGCCGCAACCTGGCCTGGCTCACGTTGGAGCAGAAGCGGCGACGTGCCGAGTCGTTCAACGCAGCCGTCGACGCCGCCACGGCACAGCGCGCGATGCTTGAGTTGGAAGAACGCGCGCGCAAGGCGAAGCTCGCCATCGCCAAGGCCGAAGCCGCCACGGCGCAATCCCTCAAGCGGCGCGACGAGGCGGCGAAACTGGCGCAGGTCGCCGAAAAGCAGCGCGCGGCGGCGGAAAAGCAGCGCGCGGCGGCGGAAGAGCAGCGCAAGATCGCACAGCTGCAGGCGGAACAGAGTGTTCGCGTAGCAGAGAAGGCCGCGCAACGAGCCCGGCTGGCCACGGAACGCGAGGCACGGCTGCGGGAAACCCAAGCGCGACTCCTCGCCCAAACGCGGGCGCGCCAAGATGCCGAACAGCGCCGACGTGCAGAGCTCGAAATGACGCGCGTGCGCGCCGAAGTGGCCATGAAGAAAGCCTCTGCCGCGCGCGCCGCCGTCGCGGTCGCTGAACATGCGGCCGAGCAACGAGTCGCGGAAGCGAAACGGGCGGTGGACGCAAAGCGAGCGAGCGACGCAAAACGAATCGCCGAGCAGACGCGGATCGCGGCGCAGCAGCGCGCGGCCGCGGCCAAACGTCTCGCCGAGCAGGTTGCCCAAGCCAAGAGGCTCGAAGGGCAACGCCAAGCGGCGGAGGCGAGGCGCGCCGCGGACGAAAAGCGGATCGCCGAAAACACGCGAATCGCCGCAGAAAAGCAGATCGCAGAGCAGAAGAAGGCGGCCGAGCACAAGCGCGTTGCCCAGCAGAAGAAGGCGGCCCAGCAGAAGAAGGCGGCGGCGAAAAAGCGCGTCGCGACCGCTCGTAACAAAGCCGTGAAAACGACCCGCCCGGCCGCGCCTGCCAAACCGGCAGCGCCTCGCGGAGCAGCGCCCGCGGGTAAACGCCGCTTCTTCGTCCAGATAAAGGCTTTCAAGAGCGCGGACGAGGCGCGTTCGTTCGTGAAACTGCTCAAGGGCAAAGGGCACAAGCCGATGATTACGCGGATCGTCGTGCCGGCGCGGGGCACCTTCTTCCGCGTCCGGCTCGGGCCGTACACATCGCACGCAGCGGCGTCATCGGCGCGCCGCCAGTTCGAGGCGAAAGAGCCCTACGCCACCATGGTCATGAGCAACTGAGAACGGTACGCTTCGCCGTCTCGCTTGCGCCTTTCGGCGACGGCCACGATTGCGTCGCGCGCCATCCCAGCGGTCTGCCGCGCAGGCCCTGATCGACACGATGGCCGTCTAGCGCGCAAGTCTTCCGTCCGCTCCGAATGGGCCTCTCGCGGGCCGTAGTTCGTGCCTGAGATTGGAGGAAAGCATGACCAACGCGCCGACGACGTTCGACACTGGCGGGCTCCACCCCGTCAAGCGCCCCGAGTCGCTCGAATCGAGCAAGACGACCGTCCAGGTGGCGATCGACACGCTCACGTTCGAGACGACGCGCGATGTCGAGATCCTCGAATCGGTGATCGAACAGGATCGCGCGCAGCGCAGCTTGGAAATCGGCCTCGCCATCCACCGCCACAACTTCCACGTCTACGTGGCGGGTGCGTCGGGCACTGGAAAACGCAGCCAACTCAAAGCGTTGCTGGGCAGCGTGGCGCCGAAGCGGGAGGTGCCCTCGGACTGGGTGTACCTGCACAATTTCGACGATAAGGCGGCGCCGGTCGCGCTTGCCCTGCCCCCGGGCCGCGGCAACAAGCTCAAGACCGACCTCGAGAAGCTGCTTGAGAGGGTTCGCGAGGACCTCGCCAAAAGTTTCCACGCGCGCGCACATCAAGAGCGGCTTCAGCGGGCGATCTACGAGGGCAATGCGCGAAGCAACGACGCGTTCCACGTGCTACGCCGGCGGGCCGCCGAGATCCACTTCGACATCGTGACCGGCGACGAGGGCGAGCTGAAGACCATGCCCGTAGTCGAGGGGGAGGCGCTGGACGAAAAGGAGATCATCGCGCTGCCCGACGAGGCGCGACAGGAAGTTGAGGCGCGGCGCGAGCTGCTTGAGCCCCTGTTGACCGACTTCGTGCAGGCGAACCGGCAAATTGAGAAGGAGACGCAGGAGCTGCTCGACAAATACACGCGGGATCTTGCCGAGCGCGTGATTCGCAAGCCCGTATCGAGGCTGAGGCGCAAATACCGCGGCTGCAACCGCCGCTTGCGCAACTTCTTCGACGGGATGATCAAGGATTTCGTCGACCATTTCGCGAAGTTTCTGCCCGACGAGGACGACGACAACCCGCACGCGGCCGACCCCTTTGTGGCCTACCGCGTCAAGGTGCTTGTCGACAACTCGAAGACCGAGGGTGCGCCCGTCATCTTCGAGTCACACCCGACGTTCTATCGCCTCTTCGGCAAGATCGAACGACGCGTTGAGCAGGGCATCTACTTCACCGACCACACGATGATCCAAGCCGGTTCGCTGCTCAGCGCAAACGGCGGATTCCTCGTTGTTCACGCCGCGGATGTCTTCGCCCTCCCCGGCGTGTGGGAGACGCTGAAGACGACGCTGCGAAACCGGGAAGCGGCCATCGAAGACCTCGGCGAGAGCGCCGGTCTGCTACCCACCAGCGGCCTGAAACCCGAGCCGATTCCCATCGAGTTCAAGCTGATCTTCATCGGCGGTAACACGCTGTATCACATGGCCTATCGCAGCGATGATGATTTCCGGAAGATCTTCCAGGTGAAGGCGGATTTCGACGACGAGATCCGACGCACGGACGACGCGGTTCACAAGTACGTTCGATTCATTGCGACGGCGGCCCATAACAACAATTGCGCGCCCCTCGATCGAGAGGCCGTGGCCGCTGTCATCGCGCACGGCAGCCGCCTCGTAGAATCCCAGCGGAAGCTCACCCTCCGGTTCAATGACATCAGCAATGTCTTGATCGAGGCCAACTTCCACGCCAAGGCCGATGACAAGGAGCTCATTTCGCGCGTTCACGTCGAGCGAGCGATCCGCGAACGACAGCTTCGATCCAGTCTCATCGCCGACAAGATGCAAGACGACCTGGTCGATGGGCAGCTGCTGCTCGAGTTCGCGAGCTCGCGTATCGGCGTGATCAACGGATTGGCGGTGTTGGCGGTTGGCGAACACGAGTTTGGGCGCCCCTTCCGCGTGACGGCGCGCTGTTTCGCGGGTCGTGCAGGCATCGTGAACATCGAGCGCGAAGTGAACATGTCTGGGGAGATCCACGACAAGGGCGTGCACATCCTTGCGGGCTTCCTGGGGCACCGATTCGCACAGCACACCGCGCTCGCTTTGACGGCTACCGTGACGTTCGAGCAGAGCTACGGAGCGGTCGATGGCGATAGCGCGTCAAGCACATGGCTCTACGCAATCATCAGTGATCTCGCTGATGTGGCGATTGCCCAAGGTATCGGCGTGACCGGCAGCGTGAACCAGCTCGGCGAAATCCAGCCGGTGGGCGGCGTCAACCACAAGATCGAGGGATTCTTCCGGTGCTGCCAGGCACGCGGACTGACCGGCGACCAGGGCGTGCTCATCCCGCACCAAAATGTCATGCACCTGATGCTCGACAAGGACGTGCGCGAGGCGATGGACGCCGGGACGTTCCATGTCTGGCCGGTCAAGACGATCGACGAAGGGATCGAGATCCTCACCGGCAAGAGGTCAGGCGAACGGGATCGGCGCGGAAGCTATCCCGCCGACACCGTGATGGGTCGCGTGCAGCGACGCCTCGACGATTTGCGGCCCTTGCACGGTGATATCGGTGGCGGCGGCCGGTCCACGGTTCATGCCAAACCGGGGGCCCGGGCGGCCTTGCTGGGTTCGGGCGAGTAGGTCCGGTCAGCCGCCTGGCGATCGTTGACGATCAAGCAATACCAGGCACGCCGCCGCTACAATCAACCAGCCATATGGGAACGGGTAGCCCGAGCGCTCGGGGCGTGCTGATACGCCGCATCCGGTCGAATCGGTCTTCGTCTTCGTACGACAGCCGGGTTCGTCGGTCAGCCCATCGCAGTCATCGTCGAGCTCGTTGGCGCAGTACTCCGCGGGCGCCGCAGCTGCCGGGCGGGCTTCGCACCGTGAGCCGTTGGGAGCGCTGGCGTCGCATACCCTCTTGCCAACCACGCGACAAATTCCCATACCCGCGACACACTGCTCGCCCACGCCGAACCCTTCGTCTGTGGTCCCGTCGCAGTCGTTGTCGAGCCCGTCGCCACACTTTTCTTCTTTGGGCGCGCCGAGTTTGGCGTCGCAACGGCGCTTATCGTCGTTGCCACAAGCCCAGGCGCCCACGCCCTGGCAGGCCCCCACGCCGACGGCACACGCGTTGCCAAGCCCAAGCCCTTCATCGGTGGTGCCGTCGCAGTCGTTGTCGAGGCCGTCGCATCGAGTCTCGTCCTTTTCGTGTTGTGGCGGCAGCTTGCAGGACACGCCATCAGCCCCATTGCACACCGGCTTGGCCAGCGCGCAAATCCCGTCGCCGCAGTCGTGTTTGCTCAGATCGAGCCCCTCGTCTGTCGCTCCATTGCAATTATCGTCGAGCCCGTTGCAGGTCTCGACGGGAAGGGTTCCGCAGGTGCCACAGTTGTTGAGAAGCGCTTCGTCTGTTTGGCCGTCGCAGTCGTTGTCGACACCGTCGCACTTGGTCTCGTTGGCGGCCTCGTAGCCCTCCAGGTAAGAGCATGTGAAGCCGTTGGCCCCATCGCATTTGGCGACGGGCTCACCGCTCTTTCCGGGCAGTGCGCAGATTCCCAGTGACAGGCAGACGCCCGGCGGCACGATGACGTCGTCATCTGTCTTGCTGTTGCAATCGTCGTCGACGCCGTTGCAGTGCTCGACGGATGCCGGATTGACCGACTTGGAACCGTCGTCGCAATCGCCACTTGTGAACGTGTAGCCGTCGCCGTCGAGATCGCACCACGGGTTGGCTTTGCCGGGCGAAGGTTTGGTCAGGCTGGCCTTCGCAGTGGGGATGCACCAGTTGGATTTCTGATCGTTGACGCAGATGTCGAGGTGGCCCTGGTCCAACGCCATGACGGTCTGCCACGCCGAGGCTGGCGGGGTGGTAGCGCCCTTGCAGAGGTCGTATTCGAAGCTGTCGATCGGACCCGCCGGACCGATGAGTTCGAGCTTCACCTTGCAGGGCGGCAGGACGAACTTGGAGCCGAGATCGATGAGCTTCAGGCCGAAATAGGGCCCTTTTCCGCCCGGCGTCTTGGGCAAGTGCCCGACGAGCAAGACCTCCTTGGCGGGCAGAGACGCGATCTTTTCAGCGACCGCAAACTCGAGTACGTCGGCCGCGATGCCGCTGCCCTTCGCGATCCCCTTGGCCTTCACGCGAACAACAACGTTATCCAATGAAACAGCAGACTTGCCGGGATTTGCGATCTCCAGCCAGCGGGGTTTGTTGGTGTCGCCAACCTGGAACTCCGAGAGGACCAGCGTGTGCTCTGGTTGCGGGCACGATCCTTTCGGGGTGGGAATCGCAAGGGCGGTTGCCGCGTTGATGCAAACGATGGCCGCCGCGCCGACAAGGGCGAGGAAATGGACACGGATCCTGGCTGGCGACAAGCTCATCCAACGGAGAGTGTAATGATCGCGCCCCCATGGGCCAATTACCGATGCGTTCGAGCGGCTCAGGCGGCCGTTGTGGTGGTGTCTGCCGCCATGACCGCTGGCTGCGGCGCTTGGACCGGAGGTGGTGTCCAGCAGACAAAAGCGGAGGGCTCTGCTGGCGAAACGCCCGTGGCGGCTCGGACGGTTGACGAGAGTCCGCGAAGGACCCGGGCGGATAGCACACGGCGCGGCCGGACCGGTCCCGAAGATCGCGCCAGGGGGCTGTGGATCGCCGACCAATGCGCCGCGGAACGGCAAATCTGGCTGACCGAGCGCGCCTGTCGAACCCCAAACTCGCTGGCGACGAGCTGCAAGCTGGGCGAGGGCAAGGACTGCCGACGGCTTGGCCTCTGTTTCGCACGCGGTTGGGGCGTCCCGGTGGATGAACAACGCAGCAACGTCCTTTTCGCCCACGCTTGCCGGCTCGCCGACGGTCACGCGTGCATGTTGGCGGGCCAGGCCAAGAGAGGATGCGCGCTCGGGTCGGTCGCAGCTTGTGCCCGTCATGGCGTCGATCTTCTCGCCGCGGCAAACGACGCACCAGGACGTCGCGCTGCGCTCGCAACCTTGGAAAAAGCCTGTCGAGCTGGAGCCGGCGCCGCATGTCGCCATGTTGGGCTGGCGACGTGGAGAGCGGTTGAACACAAGCTGTCGACCGACGGCGACGGCGGTAGGGAGCTGGCCCAGAAGGCGGTCACGCACCTGCATCGCGCGTGCAAGCTGTGCGACGCAAGTGGGTGCCTGGATGCCGCCCGAATCGTGCGCGGCGCGTGCCATGTCTGGGGTGTCGCATGCCGGCTCGGAAACGCGGACGATCTGCAGTCACGCGCTTGCGAACTCGGCAAACAGTTGGCGTGCAGATAGGCCCGAACTGGCGCCTGGCAAAGCGCCCTACTCCCACTCAATCGTGCCGGGCGGTTTGCTCGTAATATCGTATACAACTCGATTGATTCCACGCACTTCGTTGATGATGCGCGTGGAGATCCGGCCGAGTAGTTCATGGGGCAGATCCACCCAATCGGCCGTCATACCGTCCACACTCGTCACAGCCCGAACGGCACATGTGTTCTCGTAGGTCCGCTGATCGCCCATCACGCCGACAGATCGGACGGGCAACAGCACGGCGAAGTACTGCCAAAGCTCTCGATGCCGGGGCCAAGCATCGATCTCTTCGCGGACGATCGCGTCTGCTTCGCGCACAAGACGGACTTTCTCGGGATCCAGGGCTCCCATCACACGCACCGCCAGGCCCGGGCCGGGGAACGGCTGGCGCTGCACGAGGAAGTCCGGCAGGCCCAAGGCTTGACCGAGTTCGCGCACCTCGTCTTTGAACAACTCACGGAGCGGCTCGACCAGGTCCATCTGCATGAATTCAGGCAGTCCGCCGACGTTGTGGTGGCTCTTGATCGTCGCGCTGGGCCCCTTGAAAGACACGGACTCGATCACATCCGGATACAGCGTGCCCTGCGCGAGGAAGTCGTATTGGCGACCTGAGTTGTCGGCGGTCTCCTCGAACACTTCGATGAATTGGTGACCGATGATCTTGCGCTTCTTCTCCGGGTCGATGACGTCCTTGAGCGCGTCGAGAAAGCGATCGACGGCGTCCACGCTGACCAATCGCAAGCCCAGCCCGTCGCCGAAGATGCGCCTGACCTCGTCGCCCTCGTCCTTGCGGAGCAGACCGTTGTCGACAAAGACGCACGTCAACCGATCGCCGATCGCGCGATGAATCAGGGCCGCAGCGACGCTGGAATCGACGCCACCGCTCAGGCCGCACAAAACGCGTCCGTCACCAACCTGCTCGCGGATCTGGTTGACTGCGGTGTCAACGAAGGACTCCATCGTCCATTCGGCGGGACATCCGCATTCACCCCGTACAAACGCGTCGAGGACGTCAGTGCCGCGCGGCGTGTGCGCGACCTCGGGATGGAACTGGAGGCCGGATAGGCGGCGTTTTTCGTCGTGAACAGCCGCGATGACTCCGTCCCGCGTCCTGGCGAGCACCGAGAACCCGCCCGCCGGCTCGACGATGCGATCGCCGTGGCTCATCCAGACCTCTTCGGTCGCGCCAGCTGTTAACTGCGCCAGCGGGCCGCCGGTATTCTCAATCTGGATGTGTGCTCGGCCGAACTCGCGCGTGTCCCCGGGAGCGACCGAACCGCCGAGGATGTCGGTCATGACCTGGAGGCCATAGCAAATGCCCAGAACCGGCACGCCCAGGTCAAAGACTTCTGCGTCGGGGCGCGGCGCGTCGGG
>Ga0209992_10002782_pt1 | contig 15494 bp, 9 predicted proteins | sample 2SBtaG_2_FD_182564 | JGI IMG/M metagenome (GOLD analysis project Ga0209992, IMG submission 182564) | Deep subsurface microbial communities from Kolumbo volcano to uncover new lineages of life (NeLLi) - 2SBTROV12_ACTIVE470 metaG (SPAdes)... | ecosystem: Environmental > Aquatic > Marine > Volcanic... | reverse complement strand
CGGCGACACGGGGAACGCTGCGGCGGACACCACGAGCGCGATCCTGGCCGCGGCCGAGGCCCTGCGCGCGTCGCTGGACGAGGAGCAGCTCGCAGACCTGGCCCAGGAGCTCGGCGACGGAGAGGCGCTGAAGGCCTGGTCCAACCTGCCGCCAGGCGTGCGACCGCGCATCGGGCTCGGCTACCTCGACATGGACGAAGGGCAGCAGGCGCTGGCGGAGGCCCTGCTCACCGCGTCGACCAGCGAGCACGGCTACACCATGGCCGACGGCGTGCGCGTGATCGACGGCCTGCGGGAAGCGGGCGGCGACCGGAGCGTGGACGACGACGGCTGGTACTTCACGATCTGGGACACGCCCTCGACCGAGGACCCCTGGTCCTGGCGCTACGACGGCCACCACTACGTGATGATCTTCACCGTGGCCGGCGACGACCTGTCGTACACCCCCTCCTTCGTGGGCACCGAGCCGATGACCTGGCAGGACGGCAAGCTGGCCGGCCTCACCCCCCTCGAGCAGGTCACCGACACCGCCCACGCAGCCTTCGCGGCCCTGACGAAGGAGCAGGCCGCCGAAGCGCTCCTGCCCGACGAGCTGGCCGTGTTCTCACAGGGTGCTGGCGAAGACGAGCTCCCCGAGGTCTACGTGGGCATCCCGGTGGGTGACCTCGACGACGAGCAGCAGGAGCTGGTGCTCGACGCGATCGCCTCGTGGGTGCTGCTCGGCCCGGAGCCCCACGCCAGCCTCTGGCTCAGCGAGATCGAAGCTTCGCTCGACGAAGTGGCCTTCGCGTGGGGCAAGGACCCCACGCTGCCCGAAGGCGATGCGTACTTCCGCCTGTCGTCACCCCTGGTCTGGATCGAGTACGAGAACCCCGACCCGGACCACGTTCACTCGATCCTGCGCGACCCCCGCAACGACTACGGCCGCGACCTGCTCGCGGAACACAAGGCGGAAGCCCACCCATGATCCTCGCCCTGCTCGCCTGCCAGCCCACGCTCATCGACCTGAGCGAAGACACCTCGGCACCCACCGACGACACGGCCGCCAGCTCCGACGACACCGGGCCGACGACCAGCGACAGCGGTGGCAACGCCTCCAGCGGACCCTGGGGCTGGACGGGCTACCGCGCCTACGACATCGGCGAGCGCTGCGACGGCGAGCTCGACGAGGAGGGGCTCGAGCTCCAGGAGAACACCGCGCACCTGGCCGCTGCGTGCCCCGACTGCGAGCGCTTCTTCCAGCTGAGCGTGAGCCCCGAGGAGATCTGCGGGCTGGGCGTGGCGAGCCCCACCTGGCGCGGCCTGAGCTACCCCGAGGCCGGGCGGGTGGGCATCTACGCGATCAACGAAGGCGACGGCGGGTGGGCCGCGTCCCACTACGCCGACGCCGACGACGGCGACCGGGTGGACTACGCCTGGGACGGCGACCTCGGCCAGACCACCTACACCGCCGAGGGCTGGTTCGAGCTGGTGCCGCTCGAGGACGGCTGAGCCATCCTCGACACCCGCATCGGCTCCCCGTTCCAGCGGGCCTTCTACTGGTTCGCCTGGAGCCTGACCGGACCGGTGTGGTGGCTGCTGTTCCGCTGGCGTCCGCGCTTTGCCGAGCTGCCTCGAGACCGTCCCTTCCTGCTGCTCGGCAACCACACCTCGTTCTTCGACCCGGTGTGGGCCGCCTTCTGGATCGGACGCCGGGCCAACTTCATGGCGTCGAGCGCCCTGTTCCGCATCCCGGTCGCGGGCAGGATCCTGAGCTGGTGCGGGGCCTTTCCCAAGGCGAAGTTCTTCAAGGACCGCCCGAGCATGAAGCTCCTGGACGACCGCTACAACGCCGGCGAGGTGGTGGTGATGTTCCCCGAGGGCACCCGCACCTGGGACGGCCGGCCGGGCACGGTGCTGCCGGGCATCGGGCGGCTGGTGAAGCGTCTCGACGCCAAGGTGGTGGTGGCCCGGATCACCAACGGCCACCTGTTCCAGCCACGCTGGGCGCGGTACCCGCGGTGGCTGCGGGTGCACGTGGAGCACGCCGAGCTCGAGCTGGACACGGGCCAGTCGGCCGAGGCGATCACCGACGCCATCGCCAAGGCCATCCGCATCGACCACACCATCCTCGCGCCGCCGGGAACGGTGGGCTTCCGGCTCGCGCATGGCCTGCCGACCTACCTCTGGGCGTGCCCCGCCTGCTTCGAGCTGGAGGGGCTGGCCATCGACCCCAGCGACGACGACCGCGTGGTGTGCGGTGGCTGCGGCGCGGGCTGGACGGTGGACGTGAGCGCGCGGCTGAACGGCCACCTGAGCTGGCGCGTGGACCAGGCCTTCGACCGCGTGGCGGCGCGCTTCGGCAGCCCGCCGGCCGCCTGCCGGGACACGCTGGACCGCTCCGGGGTGGCCCTGAGCGCGCCGGACGCGGTGCTGCTGCGGCTGGAGCGTGGGTTCGAGGCCGTGGAGCTCGCACGGGGTCAGGTGACCCTCGGACCCTCGGGCCTGCGGGTGGCCGACCAGGCCTTCGCCCTCGACGCGATGCAGGCGGTGAGCGTGGAGGTGGCCAACGCGCTCACCTTCCGCGACGCCGACGGCCAGCTCCACCAGCTCGACGTGCAGGGGGAGAGCCCGCTGAAGTGGGGCCACTTCCTGCGGGGGTGGGTGCGCACGTAGACTGCGCCATGCTCTTGTTCCTCGCCTGCACGCCCGCCGAAGTCGAGGTCGTGGACTCCGCGCCGACCGCTACCGACGACACCTCGGTGACGACCGACACCGATCCGGCGCCGAACGACACCGACCCCGGCTCGGGCACCGACACGCCGCTCTCCCTCGCCCTGCACGACGAGATCGAGAGCATCGTGTACGCCAGCTTCGGCCTCGCGGGGGACGCCTCGGTGCGCGTGGAGTACCGCTTCGACGACGACACCTGGCTCAGCACCCCGAGCCACGACCTGGGCGCAGGCGACCACGAGCTCCCGGTGTTCGGGGTGCCCTACGCGACCGCCACCGAGGTGCGCCTGGTGGTCGGCGACACCGCCGGCGAGGCCCAGTCCATCACCACGGGTGAGCTGCCCCAGTGGTTCCCGCAGCCCACCCTGCTCGCCAACGTGCCCGAAGGCCAGCAGGAGACCGGCAACTACCTGCTCGGCTCCATCAACGGCAACGCGGGCGGCTGGACCAGCGGCGAGTACTGGATGTTCATCCTGGACCGCGAGGCGCGGCCGGTGTGGGTGATGCGCGGCTCCGACGACGACTACACGATCTACCTGCACGTCTCCAACGACGGCGAGATCCTGTGGGACATCGCCACCTACTGGTCGGACTGGGACGGCGGCGCGGGGTCCGAGCTGCACCGCATGGATCTGGAGGGCACCATCTCCCAGAGCTGGTCGCTGCCCGGCCTGCACCACTGCTTCGTGGAGCTGCCCGACGGCTCGATCGTGTGGGGTGCGGCGGAGGGCAGCACCACGGAGATCGTGAAGCGCGCCTACCCCGACGGCACGGTGGAGACCGTGTGGGATTGCCGTCCGTTCTACGCACAGATCGGCGAGACCGACTGGTGCCACACGAACTCGATCTTCCACGTGCCCAGCCGCGACACCCTGCTCTTGAGCTTCCCCACGCGGAACACCTTCGTGCTCGAGGTCGACATGAAGACCGGCGAGGAGCTGCGCTGGTGGGGCCACGTGGAGGACGCCTGGGCCTTCGACCCACCCGAGAGCGCCTTCGAGTACCAGCACGGGGCCACCTTCACGGACTCGGGCACCCTGATGGTCAGCTCCCAGGTGAGCCCCGCGTCGAACGAGGGGGTGGTGCGCGAGTACGCGCTGAACGAGACCGACCAGGTGCTCGAGCAGGTGTGGACCTTCGGCGCCGGCGACGGCATCACGGCGCGCAACGCCGGCGAAGCCCACCGGCTGCCCAACGGCAACACCCTGCACAACACCGGCACCACCCCCCGCGTGCGCGAGATCACGCCCCAGGACGAGGTGGTGTGGGACGTCACCTTCCAGGACGACCGGCTGATCGGGCGGACCGTGCTGATCGAAGACCTCTACGACCTGGCCGAGGTCGGGGTGGAGCCCAAGTAGCGGGCAACCGCCTCGTCATCGGTCGCCCGCGGCGCGACGGGCAGCATGCCCGGCATGCTCTTCCTGCTCGGCTGCGCGCTGCACGCCATCCGCACCCCCGAGGCCTCCTACCCCCAGACCGACGGCGAGCTGCTGGTGGCCGGGCTCGAGGCCCCGGTGACCGTGTACCGCGACGCCTACGGCGTGCCGCACATCCGGGCCGAGAGCGAACGGGACCTCTGGTTCACCGTGGGCTTCGTGCACGCCCAGGACCGGCTCTTCCAGATGGACCTGGTGCGCCGGCTGGGCTCCGGACGCATGGCGGCCTGGTTCGGGTCGATGGCCACCGACTTCGACGCGTTCATGCAGTCGCTGGAGCTCGACGCCAAGGTCGCCGAGCGCCTCCCCGACGCGGACCCGGAGCTCGTGGCGGTAGGAGACGCCTACACCGCAGGCATCAACGCGGGCGCGGCGAGCCTGCCCGCGCTCCCCGCGGAGTACCGGGTGCTCGGGGTGGACTGGGAGCCGTGGAAGCGCACCGACGCCCTGGCCACCAGCATCATCAACTCCTGGATCCTGTCGGAGAACGCCCCCAAGGAGCTCATCACACTCTTGCTGGCCGACCGCCTCGACGCCGACACCGCCACGGCGCTCTGGCGCTGGGACCCCGACTCCCCCCCGGTCGACCCCTACTGGGACGAGCTGCGCACCTGGGACATCGGCGGGCTCGACACCCCGTTCCAGGGGCTGGTCGAGTTCCTGTGGGGGGTGCACGATCCCTCCGCCTCGAACAACTGGGCGGTGGCGGGCGAGCGAAGCGCCGACGGCTCCCCCATCCTCGCGAACGACCCCCACCTGCTCCAGATGGTGCCCAGCGTGTGGCACATCTACGAGGGCCGCGGCGGCGACGTGCACACGGCGGGCGCCACCCTGGCCGGCACGCCCTTTCCTGCCAGCGGGCACAACGAGCAGGTGGCCTGGGGCGTGACCAACGTGATGGCCGACTACGTGGACCTCGCCGTGGTCGAGCGCGTGGGCGACACCGGCTACGTGCTGGCGGGCGAGGAGAAGACCCTGCGCTTCGTGGAGGTCGAGGTGGAGGTCGCTGGCGAGAAGCAGCCGGCACGGCGGACGATCGCCTGGACCGAGCTCGGGCCGGTCATCACGAGGCTCGAGGGCACCCACCTGGTGGCGTTGCGCTGGAACCTCTTCGAGACCCGCGACGACACGGCCCAGATGTGGTTCGAGATCCAGAAGTCCGAGACCGTGCACGACGTGATGGAGGCAGCCGAGCGCCCCTCGATCCTGTCGCAGAATCTCGTGTCGGCCGACACATCTGGACACATCGGCTGGCAGATCTTCGGGTCGCTCCCCAAGCGGGTCGGATTCAGCGGACGGGTGCCGTACCCGGCCAGCGATCCGGCGTATGGCTGGGACGGCTTCCTCACCGACCTGCCCGGTCAGCTCGACCCGGACGTGGGCTACGTGCGCACCGCGAACGCGCAGCCAGACGGCGAGAGCGACCCCTACCGCCTCTCCACCGCCTTCATGCCCGCCTGGCGCCACGACCGCATCGCGGAGGTGCTCAGCGCAAGCAACCAGCACACCCCCGGGTCGATGGCCGCCCTGCAGCAGGACGTGCACGACGCCCACGCCGCCCACGAGGTGCCGCGCTTCCTGGGCTACGTCAGCGCTCCGTTGACCGGCGAGGCCGAACGCTGCCGGGCCACCCTGGCCGCCTGGGACTTCCAGGCCACCGTGGAGAGCGAAGGCATGGCGGTGTGGGCGGTGTTCCAGGAGGAGCTGCTGCGTATCGCGGTGCTCGACGAGCTGGGGGAGCTCGGCCACCGCTTGTACACCGCCGCGGCCATCTCGGGGCGGAGCGTGCTCGATGGCGACGTGGAGCGCTTCCTCGACGACCCGGCCACCGACGTGGAGACCGCGTTGGCCAACACGTGCCGGCAACTCCCCGCGGGCACGACCTGGGGTGGCATCCATCCCCTGCGCATCCGGCACCCGTTCTCGGACGAGTCGAAGCTGCTCGAGAGCTGGTCGATGCCCGAGGTGCCCTGGCCGGGCAGCCACCAGACGGTGAACCAGGCGGGCTACAGCTTCTTCGAGGACCACTTCGAGACCACGTGGATGGCGTCGCTGCGCGTCATCACGCCGCTGTCGGACGTGGGCGCCGCCACCTTCAGCTACCCCGGTGGCCAGTCGGGTCAGCCCGCGCACCCGCACAGCCAGGACCTGTTCGCGCCCTTCGTGGCCGGAGAGCAGCTGCCCCTGTGGTTCCACGACGACGACGTGATCGCGAACGCGGTCGAGACCCTGCGGCTGGTGCCAGCGCAATAGGAGGGGGCATGGCCCGCCCCGACCTCGTGCTCTACGACACCACCGACGACGGTGTCACCACTCTCACCATGAACAACCCGGACCGGCTCAACGGCTGGACCGAGTCGATGATGCGCGCCCTCGCAGCCGCCATGGCGCGCGCGGCCGAGGACCCGGCCACGAAGGCGGTGGTCCTGACCGGCAACGGTCGCTACTACTGCGCGGGCGTGAACCTGGGCGCCACCATGAAGCTCGAGCATCCGAAGAAGCTCCGGGCCTTCATCGTGGAGCACAACCAGGACCTGTTCGACCGCTTCATCGACTTCCCGAAGCCGATCCTCATCGCCGCCAACGGTCCGGCCATCGGCGCGTGTGTGACCTCGGCCACGCTCTGCGACGGCATCGTGGCCGCCGAGGGCGCCACCTTCAGCACCCCCTTCACCGCCCTCGGCGTCTCGCCCGAGGGGTGTTCGAGCGTGCACCTGCCCAGGCTGATCGGGGAGGAGAGCGCGCACCGGATGCTCGGGCCGGAGGGGTGGAAGCCCACCGCGGCCGAGGCGCTGGAGGTGGGGCTGGTCGATGCGGCCGTGCCGGCCGATCAGCTCCTGCCGGCCGCCCACGCGATGGCGCGGGCCTGGATCGCCGAGGGCCGCACGCGGAGCTTCCGAGCGGGGGCGACCGCGGAAGAGCTCCGTGAGGTCAACGCCAGGGAGTCGGTCGCGCTTGCTGAGTCCTTCCTGGGGGTGCCCTTCCTGCGTGGGCAGTTCCGCTTCTTGTGGAAGAAGAAGAAGTGGGGGCCGGCGCTGACGTTCCTCGCGCTGTGGTGGACGCGGCCGGTGTGGCGCTTGGCATTGTAGCGCCCCAGAGCTACGCTTTCGTGGACCCCAGGATGGGCTGAACCACCAGGAAGCACGATGTTTCTCGTTCCATGGATCGCCTGCGTCGGCACGTCCACCTGGGGCGACACCGCGGTTGCGACGACCGAGGGGGCCTCGCTGCGTCGCCCCTCGCCCCCCAACGCATGGTGGCCCGAGGTGGAGGTCGACACCGACGTGGTCGTGATCGGCGCTGGGCCCGCCGGACTGCTCGCGGCGGGGGATCTCGCCGAGGCGGGGCTCGACGTGGTCGTGCTGGAGGGCTCCGACGCGGTGGGCGGGTCGGCCCGCTGGTGGGAGCAACCCCCACACCTGCTCTTCGCCGGCACGCCGCTGCAGGCGGCCGCGGGCATCGACGACGGCCCGGAGACGCTGCTCGCCGACTGGGCCGAGCTGGCGGACGGCAGCGCGGAGGACCCGTGGGTGCAGCGCTTCGCTACGGATCAGCAGGCGCTCTACGCCGCGCTCGTCGACGAGCTCGGCTGGAGCTTCAGCGGTCCGCGGCGGGACGACGACTTCGGCGGGCTCGCGCGGCTGCACGATCTCGACGGCGAGAGCGAGGAGCTGATCGCGGACCTGGTCGCGCGGGTCCCCGAGATCGTCGTGGATGCCTGGGTGCAGGACCTGGCGTGGGACGAGGGCGCGGTGGCGATCGAGGTGGCCGACGGCGAGCGCTGGCGCGCCCGGGCGGTGCTCGTCGCCACGGGCGGCTTCCTCCGGGACCGGGGCTGGCTGAAGGCTGCGGGGGTCGACCCGGACGTGGTGCGCTGGTCTACCGCGCCGACGAGCCTCGCCGGCGGACACTCGGTGCTGGATGGGCTCGGTGCCGACATGGGCGAGCTGGTGGTGGGGGCGTACAGCCACGGGGTGGCCGATCCGTGGTGCGGTACCGAGGAGCTGGTGATCGGCCCGACGGCAGCCATGATCTGGGTGGGCCCCGACGGGCAGCGGTACGCAGACGAGAGCCATGCGAACAGCCTGGAGGCCGGGCGCGCGCTCCTGGAGCTCGAGGACTCCGAGGCCTGGGCGATCGTGGGCAACAGCGGCGACGGCCTCACCATGTCCGACCCCTACACGCTGCCCCACGAGGTGCACGACGGTGACGCGGTCGGTCTGCTCGACACCAGCGGTGAACACCTGTGCGCTGACGACCCCTGGATGCTGGCCGACGCGATCGGCGTGGACGCCGACGGGCTCTGGGCGTCGATCGAGGCCTTCAACGCGGCGGTCGACGCCGGCGGCGGCGACGCCTTCCGCGACGAATCGGGCCTGGTGGGGCCCATCGAGCACAGCCTCTACTGCGGCTTCCGGCTGCGACCCGCGCTCGCCAAGAGCTTCGGCGGGGTGGTGACCGACCTGGGAGGCCGGGTGCTGGCCGATGGTGAGCCGCTCCCGGGGCTCTACGCCGCCGGCGAGCTGACCGGGATGGCGGGTGGCGGGCTGGGAGGCCACGGCTTCAACGGCAGCCTGACCGCGGTGCTGGTGTCGGCGCGTGTGGCGGCCGAGGGCATCGCGTCGGATCTCGCGCGCTGAGGGGGCCTTCGGGGCCCGGACCCGGACCCGGACCTACAGCAACACCCAGGACCACGCCACCGCGCCCGCGAGCAACAGGCCCCCCTCCCAACGCTCGATCCGGAACCCGGTCCACATCAAGGGCAGCAGCAGCAGAGTGGCGCCCAGCATGACCCAGTTGTCCAGCTCGAGGGTTGCGGCGTTCACCGGAACGGGCAGCACGAGGGCCGTGGCGGCCAGGATGCCCAGGATGTTGAAGATGTTGGACCCGACCACGTTCCCCACGGCGATGCCGGCCTGCCCACGCCAGGCGGCCAGCACGCTCGTGATCAGCTCCGGCAGGCTCGTGCCCAGAGCCACGACGGTCAACCCGATCACCCGCTCCGACACCCCGAAGCCCACGGCGAGGCTGGTGGCACCGTCCACGAGCAGGCTGGCGCCGAGACCCAACAACGCCACACCGCCCACCACGCCGGCGATCGACCGAGCCCAGCTCGCGGTGGTGGATCCCGAACGCGCTTCGGCCACCCCCTCGAGCGTCTCACGCTCGGCTGCGGGCACCGCGTTCCGGGCCATCTGCACCGTCCAGGCCAGGAACGCGATCAGCCCTGCGAGCAGGTAGGCACCCTCGAGGCGGTCGAGGCTCCCGTCGCGCGCGAGCAGGTGCATGGTCCAGGCGGCGACGGCCATGACGGGCCACTCGAGGCGGACCGTGGTCCACGTGGTGGTGAGCGGTCGAACGAGCGCCGCGAGACCCAGGATCAAGAGCACGTTGTAGATGTTGGACCCGACCACGTTCCCCACGGCCATGTCGGGCACACCTCGGAGGGCCGCCCCGACGGAGACGACGAGCTCGGGCATCGAGGTGCCCGCAGCGACGACCGTGAGCCCGACCACCGCTGGGCTCACGCGAAAGCGGAGCGCGAGCGCCGTGGCGCCGCGGACCAGCAGCTCTCCACCGCCGACCAGCAGGGCTAGGCCGCACACCGAGGTCAAGGCATCGACCAGCACGCCCACTCCTGCCGGGAAGCGCCTGCGGTCAGCCGCGACCTCAGCCCGTTCCTCGGGGCACGAAGCCTCTATCCGCCTTCACGGGGAGAGCACGGCATCGGCTCCGACGCGGAAGATCGAACCACTCGCTACTCGGCGGGCACGAAGGCCGTGTCGACCGCCGCCTCCTGCTCGACCTCCGGCAGCTCCACCGCGTCGAACTCCGTGCCGCCTTCGAGCAAGGTGCTGCCCCAGTAGACGATGCCCAGCACGACCAGCAGGAGCACCGCAAGGAAGTGGGTCCGGTTCAGCTGGAGCTGCGGGGCCGCGCGCGCCGGGGCCTTGCTGGCCAGCTTCGGTGCGCTGTAGTCGGCCGATACCGCGCTCCCAGGCTCGAGGCCGCCGACGTAGTCGACCCGACCCCACTGGGCGGCCCGAGGGGCCGTCGTGGCGTCCACCCAGACCACGCCCCAGACCTCGCCATTGGCGGGCAGCAACAAGACGCGCAACGGCATCTTGCGCTGGCGAAGGACGGTGTTGATCTCCGCGGCCAGCTCCGGCGCGTCGACCAGTCCGTAGCGCACCACCAGGGGCAACACGCCCTTGGCGCCGCGGCAGCTCCAGCCCACACCGAGGTCGGCGTCGCCCTCGATCGGGTCGCTCGCGCCCAGCACCGTGCCGCCGCTGTCGGTGATGCCGGTGAGCTGGAAGTCGTGGGCGCGGGCGAAGTCCTCGATCGGGATCACGCGCTCGGCGACGTCGCCGATCGACGCCACACGCACCGGCAGGGCGCGGAAGGGCACGCTGTCCTTGTCGTGGCTGAAGCGCATCTGGTGGGCGAACTCGAGGAAGGGCTCCCACCACATCTCGGTGCGGCCCGACGAGCAGTGACGCATCAAGGTGGCCTTGATCTCGGCGTGGTACCGCTCGGGCACGCTCTTGTAGATGCCGAGCGCCCGGAGCCGCCCGAGGATCGTGGGCGCATCCATCGGCGAGAGCACCCGCGGGGTTCCATCCAGGATCTCGGAGATGATCGACCTCCAACCCTGGCAATTGTAGCGCGCGCGGCTGGCCGCTCAGGCGGCTTTCAGCACCAGCACGCTGGCCGTGTCGGACCCCTCGCCGTGGCTGTGGCTCAGGAGCGGATCGAGGCCGCATCGGCTGCGCACGAAGGCCTCCAGATCGTGCGCGTCGGCCGGCGAGGGTGCGCTGCCGCGGAGGTGCACGAGCACGCTGCGGGCCGTGGCGAAGGCCTGGTCCTGCTGGGCGGCCGCAGCCCGCACGGCTTCGACAGGATCGGAGCCCTGGGCGACCGAGGGGGAAGCGAGGCCGGCCACCGAGGGGAGCACTCCCCGGGCGTGCAGCACGAGCGCCACCCGCACCGCGTCCACCACGTGGGCCACCACCTGATCCGCGCGGTGCACGGCGCCCTGGAGCGGGACCCGACCGGAGGTGAGGAGCAGGTCCTGCAAGGCCACCGGAACCAGCAGCTGAGCGGACTCGGCGAGGGACGCCAGCGCCACGTGGGCGACCCGGCGACGGGCGCGGCCCTCGAACCAGAACGGCGTGGTCACGACGGCGGCCGCGCTGGGCGCGCGGCGCGAGAGGGTGGACAGGGCGCTCGTGGCAAAGCCGCCACCGAGCCCGCCGACCAGGATCGAGTGGCCCGCCAGGCGGGGCAGCAGCAGGGGCAGCTCCGCCTCGCCACGGACGAGCAGCCGATCGGCGGCCAGGGACGCGCGCAAGGTGGGGAGGTCGGCGTCCGCCGCAACCACCTCGACCGGCCCACGGAGCATGGGCAGCAGCCGGTTCGTGGCCGAGATGCCGGCACCCCCGAGGCCCAGCACGGCAACGGACGGCGCGGACGGCGCCGGGGACGGGAGGGCGGCCGCCGTGCCCAGCAGGGTGACGGCGGAGGCGGCGGTGAGGAAGGCGCGGCGGCTGATCGGCATGGGGGCTCCTGCTGCCCACACCGTCGATCGGCTCGCTGCCAGTTTCTGTCCGGACAGGACCGGGCGATCCCTCGGTGCTTCGCCGATCTTGATGCATGATCCCCCCATGACCACGCGCCCCGTCCTGCTCGCCGCCCTGCTCCTCGCGTCCGCGTGCCGCGCCGACAAGATCGGGGACGACACCGGCGCGATCCCTGCCGCCGACGACACTGCGCAGCCGGTGGACACAGGTCCCGAAGAGGCCCTCGACGCCGACGGCGACGGTGTGGCCGCGGACGAGGACTGCGACGACGGCGACCCGGCGGTGGGCGCCGCGGTCACCTGGTACGCCGACAACGACAGCGACGGCTACGGCGGCGACGACGGGGAGACCGGCTGCGACGCACCCAAGGGCCACGTGGCCGACAGCTCCGACTGCGACGACGACGACCCCGAGACCTACCCCGGCGCCGCGGAGCGCTGCGACGACGCCGACAACGACTGCGACGGGGAGTCCGACGAGGACGTGACCGAGCTCTGGTACGCCGACAGCGACGGCGACGGCGACGGCGACCCCGAGACGACCGTGGAGAGCTGCGATCCGGGAGCGGGCTGGGTGGCCGATGACCTGGACTGCGACGACGACGACGACACCATCCACCCCGACGCCGAGGAGGTCTGTGACGATCTGGACAACGACTGCGACGGCGCGATCGACGACGACGACGACGACCTCGACGCCACCACCGCGAACACCTGGCACGCCGACGACGACGACGACGGCTTCGGAGACCCCGACAGCACGACCCCGGCCTGCGACCAACCCTCGGGTTGGCTCGGCGACGCCTCCGACTGCGACGACCGCGACGACGACGTGAACCCCGACGCCACCGAGATCTGCGACGGCCTGGACAACGACTGCGACGACGCGATCGACGACGACGACGACAGCCTGGACGCCGCCACCGCCTCGACCTGGTACGCCGACGCCGACGCCGACGGCTTCGGTGACGAGACCGCGCCCACCCTCGCCTGCGTGCAACCTGCCGGCACCCAGGTCGAGGCCGACGACTGCAACGACGGCGACCCCGAGGTGCACCCGGAAGCCACCGAGATCTGTGACGACCAGGACAACGACTGTGACGGGCTCACCGACGACGACGACCCGGACGTGGACGACCCGAGCACCTGGTACATCGACGCGGACGGCGACGGCGAGGGGTCCGACACGTACCTGGTGGAGGCCTGCGACGAGCCCAGCGGGTTCGTCGGCACGGCCGAGGACTGCGACGACGGCGACGCGTCGAGCCGCCCGGGCGGCACCGAGGCTTGCGACGAAGCCGACAACGACTGCGACGGCGCGGTCGACGAGGGCGTCACCACGACCTTCTACGCCGACGCCGACGGGGACGGTGAAGGCGATCCCGGCACCACGGTCGAGGCCTGCGAGGTGCCGGCCGGCGCGGTGACCGACGCGCTGGACTGCGACGACGACGACGCCAGCGTCTCCCCGGCCGCCACCGAGCTGTGCGACGGCACCGACAACGACTGCGACGGCTCCACCGACGAAGACGACGCCGCCGACGCGGCCACCTTCTACGCGGACGGCGACGCCGACGGGTACGGCGACGCGACATCGCCGACCGAAGCATGCGACGCACCCACGGGAACCGTGTCCGACGACACCGACTGCGACGACGGCGACGCCGCGGTGAACCCCGGCGCCACCGAGACCTGCGAGGGCGACGACCTGGACTGCGACGGCCTCGTGGGCGACGACGACCCCGACGTGCTGGACGCCACGACCTGGTACGCCGACGGCGACGGCGACGGCTGGGGCACCACGGCCACCACCACCTCGGCGTGCGAGGGGCTCTCGGGTTGGAGCGCGCTCAGCGGCGACTGCGACGACGGCGACGCCAACGCCTCCCCGCTGGGAACCGAGAGCTGCGACGAAGCCGACAACGACTGCGACGGCACGGTCGACGAGGGCGTCACCACGACCTTCTACGCCGACGCCGACGGCGACGGAGAGGGCGACGCGGACACGACCGTCGAGGCCTGCGACGCCCCCTCCGGCTACGTGGGAGACGCCTTGGACTGCGACGACACCGCGGCGAGCGTGACCCCATCGGCCACCGAGCTGTGCGACGCCGTGGACAACGACTGCGACGGCGCCACCGACGAGGCCTCTGCAGCCGACGCCGCCACCTGGTACGCCGACGCCGACGGCGACGGCTACGGCGACGCCGACAGCCCCGAGCTGGCCTGCGACGCGCCCAGCGGCACGGTGGCGGACAGCACCGACTGCGACGACGGCTCGAGCGCCCTGTCGCCCGGAGCCGACGAGGTGTGCGACGGCGTGGACAACGACTGCGACAGCCTGGTGGACGACGACGACCCCGACGTGACCGACGCCATCACCTGGTACCTGGACGCCGACGGAGACGGCTACGCGGGCGCGCTGTACACGACCGAGGCCTGCGACATGCCCAGCGGCTTCCTCGGCGCCGTCGAGGACTGCGACGACACCTCGACGAGCATCAACCCCGAGGGCTTCGAGGACTGCAACGACCTCGACGACGACTGCGACGACGCAGTGGACGAGGAGGGCAGCACGCTCTGGTACGCAGATGCCGATGGGGACGGCTACGGCGACCCCGCGGTGACCACCACCGACTGCGAGCAACCCAGCGGCTACGTGGCCAACAGCGACGACTGCGACGACACGGGACCCGGCGACACCGACGGCGATGGCCTGCAGGACTGCGAGGACGACGACATCGACGGCGACGGTCTCCGCGGCGACTGGGACGCGGACGACGAGGACGGCAGCGTGACGCGGGGACCGAACGCGGGCCTCGGCGGGGACGGAGCCTGGACGGAGACGGGCAGCGTGAGCGTGGGCGGCGACGCCACGTGGTCGAGCACCGTGCTCGACGGCGGCGCGGCCGCTGGGGACACGTCGATCGCGGTGCACGATGCGGCCGACTTCGCCGAAGGCGACGAGCTGTTGGTGCTGGCCCAGCAGGGCGAGGACGCGGGCACCCACCAGTTCGTCTACGTCGCCGCAGTCGACGGCGACACGGTGACCATCGAGCCCGCCCTCGGCGACGACTACGCCGCCGACAGCGTGGTGCTGGTGCAGCGGGTGCCGCACTTCACCGACGTCACCCTCGACGGCACGCTGGAGGCGGTGGACTGGTCTGGCGGCGGCGGTGGGGTGGTGGTGTTTCGTGCGACAGGCGACGTGAGCATCGCGGGCGCGATCCGCGTGGACGGCCAGGGCTTCGAGGGCGGCGCGGGGGTGAGCGGCAACGGCAGCGACCCCTACCAGGGCGAGTCGTGGAACGGCGTGGGGGCCACCGGCACGACCACCGCGAACGAGGGCGGCGGCGGCTCCTACCCCCGACGTGGCGACAACGCCGACAGCGGCGGAGGGGGCGGCTACGGCAGCGCCGGCTCGGACGGCCTGGCCTATGGCGGTGAGGCGGTCTGCGACGGCGGCGGCACCTACGGCAGCACCGCGCTGTCGGCGTGGTACCTCGGGTCGGGCGGCGGCGGCGGGTCCCCGGACACCGAGAGCGACGGCGACTCGAGCGGGAACGTCACCGGTACCGGTGGCGACGGCGGCGGACTCATCGCGGTCTACGCTGGGGGCACCCTCACCGTGAGCGGCGAGGTCACTGCAGACGGCGACGACGGCACCGACGCGGTGTCGGTGGGCGGCGAGAACGGAGGCGCCGGCGGCGGTTCGGGCGGTCAGATCCTGCTCGCCGCGCCCACGGTCACCCTCAGCGGAA